>DGYMI06202__coassemble_1026_pt1 | contig 33624 bp, 26 predicted proteins | sample DGYMI06202__metabat2_low_PE_019 | metagenome-assembled genome bin DGYMI06202 | reverse complement strand
TTATCTTGACTTCGGAAACGGGAGGTGTGCCAGTGCCAGCCCCGATTGCTGTGGAAAATATTTTGCGCGCAGCTCTTGATGATGTCGCAGCTCGCGAGGCAGTGGTGTCCTTCCAAGATGTTAAAGCCCGCTCGCGCAGCATGGCTCCACCGCGCGATGCACGCGCCGCGCTATTGCGTACTGGCTGCTCAGTAATTACCGAATTAAAACGCGCAGTGCCTTTCAAAGGGCCAATCGCCAACCTCGAATCACCGCAGGCAATGGCAAGCCTTGCCACCAAGCTTGAAGAAGTCGGCGTGCACCTGATGGCATGTCAGACCGAAAGGCGCCGGTTCCACGGCTCTTTAGAAGATATGGCAGCAGCGCGCGAAGCCACAACCGTGCCCATGGTCTGCCGCGATGTCATCGTGGACCCGTATCAAATCCATGAAGCACGATGTTATGGCGCAGATGTTGTCACCTTGCAGGTCGCTGTCTTAGAACAAGCCCGCTTGGAATCTCTGCTGGATCGCACAGAATCTTTAGGGATGGTCGCACTGTTAGAAGTGCGCGATCCACAAGAAGTCGACCGCGCCATTCAAGCCGGGGGAACGGTCGTAGGTGTGAATGCATGGTCGGTGACATCAGATGAGCTGCATCGAGAAGCTTTTGCGGATATTGTGCCGGGGTTGCCAGAAAGCGTAATCCGCATTGCCGTGGGTGGGGTTCAAACTTCGAAAGAATTATTAAAGTACGCATCCTTTGGGGCGGATGCCATCATGGTCGGGGAATCAGTAATGACAGCGCAAAGCCCATCGGCTATGGCGCGCAGCTTGGTCGCTACAGGCCAGCACCCAGCGTGCCCATCGCGCAAGGTCTAGTGCCAAAGCTCTATTCGTTTGTGGCACACTGAAGCATGTGCAAACGATGATTTTGGCTAATATTCCCTCTCCGCCGCAAGGCGTGTGGCACCTTGGACCACTTCCCATTCGCGCTTATGCCCTGTGCATTATCGTCGGTATTTTAGTTGCCCTGTGGTTAACGCAGCGCCGGTATACCGCGATGGGCGGCAACTCCGACACGGTGTGGGATGCCGCCATCGTCATCATCCCCGCCGGCATTATTGGCGGGCGAATCTACCACGTCGCCACTGATTACGACAAGTATTTCTGCGCCGACTGCAACCCCGTGGATGCGCTAAAAATTACCAACGGTGGATTGGGCATCTGGGGTGCGGTGGCACTTGGAACCATTGCCGTGTGGGTGATGTTTAAGGTCAAGGGCATCCCGCTAGGGCCATTCGCTGATGCCGTGGCACCAGGCCTGGTGCTCGCACAGGGGATTGGCCGACTGGGTAACTGGTTTAACCAGGAACTCTACGGCGCAGAGACCACCGTTCCATGGGCGCTGGACATCTACTACCGCGTGGATGAAGCTGGACGCAACGCGCCCGTATCAGGCGTCTCGACCGGTGAGGTTATCGCGTCTGTGCACCCAACATTTCTCTATGAGCTGATCTGGAATGTTTTAGTCTGCTTGTTTTTGCTGTGGGCGCACAAAGCCTGGAAGCTCGGCCACGGCCGGGTCTTCGCGCTGTATGTCGCAGGCTACACGCTGGGCCGATTCTTCATTGAAAATATGCGCGCCGATGAAGCAACCATGATCTTTGGCTTCCGCATCAACGCGATTGTCTCCGTCGTCGTCTTTGTCATCGCCGTCATTGTCTTCCTGAGCCTCAAGAAAGGACAGGAAACACCGGAGGAAGTCGATCCGAAATACCAGGCCAAGCTCGCAGCAGAAAAAGAAACCGCCGCAGACGGCCTAGAGAGCTCGAGCGCTGGTAAAAACCTGCATCCATATCCGAAACAGTAAAACAGTCCTACCGGGTACTTTTGTTTCTGTTTGATTCTTTTTGCCTTGTTGGTGGCGAAAGTAATGGCAGCAGCTTTAAAACACGGGTAAGTTGGGACACGTTGAATACCGCTAGAGATAAAGAGGTAAGGCACTCATATGCTGGATAGAAGAACAAAAATTGTCTGTACTCTGGGCCCCGCTGTCGCCAGCGAGGACGCCATTTTACGCCTTGTTCAAGACGGCATGAATGTTGCCCGTCTTAACTTCTCCCACGGCGACCACTCCGATCATGAACAGAACTACCACTGGGTACGTTCTGCAACCGACGCTACCGGCCGTGCAGTGGGCATCCTGGCGGACTTGCAAGGCCCGAAGATCCGCCTAGGCCGCTTTGTTAATGGCGCGGAACAGTGGGATAACGATGAAATCGTGCGCATTACCGTCGAGGATGTCGAAGGTACCCACGATCGTGTCTCCACGACCTATAAGAACCTCGCGAAGGATGCCAAGCCGGGCGATCGCCTGCTTATCGATGACGGCAAGGTAGCCATTGAGTGCATCGAAGTCGATGGCAACGATGTTGTCTGCCGCGTGACCGAAGGCGGACCAGTCTCTAACAACAAGGGCGTATCTTTGCCTGGCATGGATATTTCCGTGCCAGCGTTGAGTGAGAAGGATATCGCGGACCTGCGCTTTGCTTTGAAGCTGGGCGTAGACTTTATCGCTTTGTCTTTCGTGCGTTCGCCTGCTGATATTGACCTGGTTCACGCGATTATGGATGAGGAAGGCCGTCGCGTTCCTGTCATCGCGAAGCTGGAGAAGCCTGAAGCGGTTGATGCGCTTGAATCCATCATCTTGGCCTTCGACGCCGTCATGGTTGCTCGTGGTGACCTAGGCGTTGAGGTCCCACTGGAGCAGGTTCCACTGGTACAAAAGCGTGCCGTGCAGATTGCTCGCGAGAATGCGAAGCCCGTCATCGTGGCAACCCAGATGCTGGATTCCATGATTGAAAACTCCCGCCCAACTCGCGCGGAGGCATCGGATGTCGCGAACGCGGTACTCGATGGTGCAGATGCCGTTATGCTCTCTGGTGAGACTTCTGTGGGCGTTGACCCGCACAACGTGGTGCGCACCATGGCGCGCATCGTGCAGCGTGCAGAGACCGATGGCCGCGTGCCACCGCTATCGCATGTTCCACGTACCAAGCGTGGCGTTATTTCCTACTCGGCGCGTGATATTGCCGAGCGTCTGAATGCGAAGGCAATCGTAGCTTTCACCACCTCGGGTGACACGGCTAAGCGCGTTGCTCGTTTGCACTCGCACTTGCCGCTGTTGGTCTTTACTCCACATGAAGCCGTGCGTTCCCAGCTCGCGCTGACGTGGGGTGCGCAGACCTTCTTGACCAAGGATGTGGAATCCACCGACGCAATGATGTTGGCGATGGATAAGGCACTGCTGGAAATGGAAGACTACGAAGAAGGCGACTTGGTCGTCGTTGTAGCGGGTACCCCGGCTGGTATTGCTGGAAATACCAACATGATTCACGCACACGAACTCGGCGAAGACGTTAGCTAATCACCGCCTCGCTTAAAGCCGCTAGCTCACTGTGAGTTAGCGGCTCTAGTGTTGCGTGGGGGAAGTTACTAGCGGAACCTGTCCGCGCATTAGTATTCGGGCGGTGCGAATCAGCGAGGTTGATGTTAGCTCGCCGTTGTCGTAGTTCGCCGCAGCGATAACCGCACCGGAAGGCGTGCCCAGGCGGGTATGGGTGCGCTGGCCCGTAATCTCGGAAACCACGGTGCCAGGTACTGCAGCGGCTGCAGCAACACACATCGCTCCCGTTCCTGGAACCGCGAGGTGAGCTTTGCCCATGGAAATCATGCGCACCATGATGTCGACAGATTCGGCATCTAATTGCGAGCCATCCAAGATGGTCGAATTTTGCGGCCGCGCAACAATCGCGATCTTGGGCACCACCTCAGGACATGTGGAAAAGCCCATGGCTTGTGCGCCTGCTTGCCGCAATCGTTCGAGCAATGACATCAAGGGCTTATTCGCGTCGATGGCTGAAGGAAGCTCTGTACCAGTTAGTCCGACATCGTCCGCGCGCACAATGACAACGGGCAAGGTGGAATCCACCAAGGACACTGTAATTGCCGCGCCATCGTGATCGAAGACGGTAGTAGGAGAACCAGTGGGCAAAAGCCCCGCGGTACGGCTGCCAGCAGGATGCGGATAGGTCAAGGTAATCGCGGATCCCGTGCCAGCAACCCCTGGCAGTTCCACATCACCGGAGATTGCTGCGCGACCATCTTTGACCTCCAAGCCCACTTTTACTGTCTTGGACGTGTTGGTATTAAACAGAGTAAATTCTTGAGTGCCATCGTCGGAGTCAATGATGCCGGCTTCCAGCGCAAAAGGCACAACACCTGAGGACAGGTTGCCGCAATTGCCCGAATAATCAATGTGCGCGGTACCGACTTCGACTTGGCCGAAGGTGTAATCCACATCAATACCTTCACGCGCGCTGGCTTCAACCAACATGACCTTAGATAGCGAGGAGATCCCGCCGCCCATGCCGTTGAGCTGGCGTCCATGCGGGTCCGGGGAGCCCATGAAAAGACATAACGCAGCGTCCCTTTCCGCTTCATCAGCTGGTAGGTCGGCTGCGTTAAAGAATAGCCCTTTGCTGGTGCCACCCCGAATAAAGCAGGTATTAATCCAATCGGTCATGGACATTACTGTAGCGGTGGAAAACCCACCGCGTGAGTAATTCGGAACTAAACTATTTTAACCGAAAAACCGGCGCTTTTTCTTCTCCAACGAGCGCGCAGCAGGAGCTTCGCCGGCCGCTTTATCAGGCTCAGCGGTCGAAGAATCTGCAGGCGAGGAAATGGGAGTCGGGACGATCTTCCATACATGCTCGGCATAGTCCGCAATCGTGCGGTCCGCGGAGAAGCGGCCAGACTCGCAGATATTGATCCAGCACTTGCGCGCCCACGCTAGCTCGTCATCGACGTAGTCCTGGGCCATGGCATCGCGGGTGGTGCGGTAATCAGTGAAATCACCGAGCACATAGTAGGTATCTTGGGCGTGAATCCCATAGCCATCCAGCAGACCGGAGCGGATATCACCGAAGAGGCCGGCGTTTTCGGAGCCTAAGGTGCCGTCAACAAGCGCATCGAGCACGCGAGCAAGCCCTGGCACTGAGTTATAAAGCTCGCCCGGGTTGTAGTTCTCTCGCAGACCGGGTAGCTCTTCATTCTTCGCACCAAAGATATACGCATTCTCATCGCCCACAGCCTCAACGATTTCGACATTCGCGCCATCCAAAGTGCCCAAGGTCAATGCACCATTCATCATGAACTTCATGTTGGAAGTACCGGAAGCTTCTTTACCGGCAGTCGAGATCTGCTCAGAAATATCGGCGGCTGGGATGATCTTTTCGGCGGGGGAGACATTGTAGTTTTCTACGAAGACCACGCGGATGACATCGCGGGTGCGCTCGTCGTTGTTGACGAGCTCAGCGATGGTATTAATCAGCTTGATAATTGCCTTCGCATCCACATATCCAGGCGCAGCTTTGGCACCGAAGATGAAAGTACGTGGTGGCACTTCTTCGCCGTCCTGGGTGATGCGGAAGTAGAGATCCAGAATGTACAGAGCATTCATCAGCTGGCGCTTGTACTCATGCAGACGCTTGATTTGCACATCGAAGATGGTATCGGGGTCTACTTCTGCGCCTTGGTGCTGGCTTACCCAGGTGGCAAACTCGACCTTGTTGGCGCGTTTGATCTCCATCAACTCAGCCATGACCGCATCATCATTGGCGTAGGTACGTAGTTTTTGCAGGTCGCCGAGGTTGGTCACCCACGTGTCAGAGCCGCTCAAGCGGGTAAGCAAATCCGAAAGGCCAGGGTTGCACATCTTCAGCCAACGCCTTGGGGTTACGCCGTTGGTCTTATTGTTGAATTTCTCCGGCCACAGTTCATGCCACTCGCGCAGGGTCTCCGCCTTGATGATATCCGTGTGCAAAGCAGCAACACCATTGATGGAATATGCCGCATAGGACGCAATCCACGCCATGTGCACATGCCCATTGGACACCGGCGCCATGTACTCAATGCGTCCCTGGTCAAGGCCACGTCCAGCCATATCTTCACGGAAGCGACGATCGATTTCGGCAATCAGCTCCCAGATACGCCAAAACAGTTTCTGGAAGATAGATACTTCCCAGGTCTCTAGTGCTTCAGCCAACGTGGTGTGGTTGGTATAAGCAAAAGTCTGGGTCACAACTTCCCACGCCTCGTCCCAACCCATGCCGTGCTCATCGAGTAAAATGCGCAATAGCTCAGGGATAGCGAGTACTGGGTGGGTGTCATTGAGCTGGATGGAATTGAACTTCGCAAACTGCGTTAAGTCATCCCCGTGGTGGCTAATGAACTTGGAAATCATCTCCTGCAGCGAGGCAGAGACAAAGAAGTACTGCTGGCGCACGCGCAGTACTTTGCCTTCATAGGTGGTGTCATTGGGATAGAGCACGCGGCAGATATCCATGACTTTTTCGCGCTCCACAATCGCTTCGGTAAAGCGCTGGGAATTAAAAGCGTCATAGTCGAACTCAGCGATGGGCTCGGCTTTCCATAAACGCAAGGTGCCTACGTTTTTGGTGTCGTAGCCCGTAATCGGCATGTCATAGGGGATAGCGCGGACATCCATGTCATCGAAATGCACGCGCCACTGCTCAGATGCGCGGCGGACGATGAAATCATAGCCATTTTCCATCCACGCATCCGGCTCTTCCTTTTGGAAACCCTGCTCAAAAGACTGACGGAAAAGCCCGTAGCGGTACAACAGGCCATAGCCGGTGACGGGGTAGTCGGAGGTTACCGCCGAGTCGAGAAAGCACGCCGCCAAACGCCCCAAACCACCATTGCCGAGGGCAGCATCGGGTTCGGCCTCAAGGACATCGACAAGTTCGTGGCCGGTATCTTCCATGACCGCCTTGGCCTCATCCACCAATTCAAGGTTGGTGAGGTTATTCAAAAGCGCACGACCTTGCAAGAATTCGGCAGAAAAATAGTGCTGCTGACGACCCTGAGCATAGGCCTTTTTGGTCTTTTCCCAATCGTCTGCAATTTTTTCCATCACCGCAGAAGACAGCCCGGACCATGCCTTGCGGTTGGTGGCAGAGACAGGGGAGACACCGGCTGCAGCGCGAATATGCCCCGGTGCAGACTGCGCAAAGTGAGAACTTTTCATGAGATGAGTTGTCCTTAAAGTGAGGTTTCTTAAGAGATATCTCCTTGAAGTCTAATTGCTCAGCGCACTTATTGCTGGACAATTACATCTGAACCGTTTTAGAGCTTAGCTCTTCGCCAAAAAGGTCAGCACCGCGGCAGCACCGGCAGTAGTCGATGCTTCCACGGTTGGGTCATAGTCCGGGATGAAGTTGGACTGGTGGTTAACCGGTGGGCTATCCAAAAGCTCTTCGGGAGTAGAACCAACTAACCAGAAGTAATACGGCACGCCCCAGGCCTGTGGCAGGTAGCAGAAATCCTCGGAAGCGGTTGCTGGGGTGGCATCGACTACCTTGTCGCCAAAGACGCCGTCGAAGACCTCACGGACGGCAAGCGCAGTGGCTGGGTCATTATCGGTGACCTCACCGTGCGCGAAGTATTCAAAGGTCGGTTTCGCCGGGCTTGCCGATGCCGCACACTCTGCCTCCACCACGCGATGCAAAGCTTCGTACACGCGCTCTGCCAAGGCAGGGTCGTAGTACCGGGTATTGAGCACGAGCTCAGCTGAATCTGGGATGATGTTATTTTTATCGCCGGAATGTAGCTCGCCGACAGAGATGACGAAGAATTCCCCTGGAGGCACCTCGCGGCCGACAATCGCTTGCAGGCGCACGACAATCATCGCGGCAATCAAAGTAGGGTCAATGGATTTATCCGGCATTGAGGCATGCGCGGAGCGTCCCGCGATACGGATGCGGATGGAATCACAGCCCGCCAGAATCGGTCCTGGGGTAGCTTGTACCTGGCCAGCCGGACCTGGCATGACGTGTTGTGCAAGGCACACATCAGGGCGGGGCAGCTTGTCGATGAGTCCATCGGCAATCATGCGCTTTGCCCCATCGGAAGTTTCTTCTGCTGGTTGGAAAAGCGCGATGAAAGTGCCAGACCATTGTCCGCGCAGCGAATCAATAACGGCACATGCACCCAGTAGGGCAGTAGCGTGCATATCGTGACCGCAGGCATGCATATTGCCATTGGTGGAAGCGAAATCCACGCCGGTTTCTTCGGTGATAGGCAAAGCATCAAAATCAGCGCGCATCAACACCGTCGGCCCTTCGGCGTCACTGCGGAAAATTGCTGCCATGCCAAAGCCACCGATGCCGGTGATCAGCTCACAATCAAACTCGCGCAGCTTTTGCTCAATCTGTGCTGCGGTGCGTTCTTCGTGGTGCGAAAGCTCAGGATGCTGGTGTAGATCCTCATAAAATTCACGCTGCCATTTCAGGTCCGCAGTGTGTGATTTCAAGATTTCAGAAATATTATTCGGGTGAGGCATGATCGATCTTTTTGCTTAGGGTACGCTTACTTTTATGTCACGTATTCAGTTTGATGTTTTAGTCCCACATGCTCAGTCGAAGCAGGTCGGTGAAGTGTTTGAAGAAGCTCTAAAGCGCCTGGTAACAGCACAGCGCATCGACTCCGCAGAGGTAAATATTAACGATACCCCACGTCTGCCTGAGGGTATGGAAGAACAACTGCGCCAAACCTACCGCGATGAACACGATGGCCATGACCTCGAAGACGCAGGCGTCTACCGCTACCTCATCAAGCTTGAAGGCGTTAAAGGCTCCCTGAATGAGCTTGGCATGGTGCTTGGCCGCTTGCTCACCCCTCACGCTGTACTGCCGAAGGACTGGGTATTGCTCGAAGATGAAAAGGCACATGAATTGCCTGCCATCTTCCCGTGGGCGTTAGCTGTAAGCCGCTAAAGCGTTTACAGCTAACGTAAAGAGGCGGAGAACTTTTCGGCGATTGCACGGCCAGCTTCTTTGAGCTGCTCGTGCATCGTGCCCTGCTGCGAAAGCTGCGCGGACAGCGCACCTTTAGGTTCCGGAGAATCCATCCGGCCGGCCACAATCGCCAAAGTGGCATCAGCATCCTCCGCGATTTCCGCGATGGTGCCCACGACCTTGCCGGTCAACGACTGCTCATCAAAAGCGCCCTCGCCAGTAATGATGAGAGCTGGCTGGTTGGACGCCTTGGCATCGGCAAGCAAACTGCGAAGACCGAGCACATCTGCCACGTGGTGCGCGCCGGGCTCCAGTGAAATATTGCTCTCGGAGCCATAAAGCAGGGACGACAGCCAGGTCAGCCCGACTGGAATGGAGCCTGCGGCACCAAAACCTTCACGTTCGACGTCGATGCCCGTGACCTCACACAATTTCATCAAGGCGCCGGTAAGCAGTGGGATATCCTCCGCCGAAGCGCCTTTTTGTTGGCCATACATGCTCGCTGCGTGAAGTGGTGGGCACGTGGTATCTGCCAACAGGGTGTATTTTAAGGCCGCGGCCTTGATATTAAGCTGCGCGGTGTCAATCGCATCGAGTACTACTAGCGGCGCGCCACCTTTCGGCAAAGGCAGCCCGCGCTCATCAAGCGGGGCACCACCTAAGGCAGTGATGATTCCCATACCACCATCGACGGTAGCTGAACCGCCAAGACCTAACACGATATGTTTTGCGCCGCGGGTTTCAGCATCCGCGATCAAAACCCCGGTGCCGTAGGTATCTGCGTGACGGACGTCCAAGTCATCTTCAACCGCCGGCAGACCTGATGCTGCTGCGACATCGATATAGGCGGTATCGCCGTGCAAGAAATAGTGCGCCGTGGTGAGCCTTCCGCGAGCATCAGTGGTGGGAAGTTCAATTTTTTCCACCCCGGGCCCAGATTGAGCCGCAGCTAAAGTCTGCGCAATGACTTCTGCGGTTCCTTCTCCACCATCGGCCATAGGAATTTGTTTAACCGTAGCCTGAGGAAAAATCTCCACGACGCCTTGGGCGATGCCGCGTGCGGCCTCCGCAGCTGTAGCGGTGGACTTGAATGAGTCAGGGGCGATGACAATGAGCATGCCCCTGATTATAACTGTTGGTTTGCATGCCCAAATATGCCCACTTACCTTTACTGCTTGCGATATTGGTCATCCAATAGGTAAATTAGTTTCTATCAACCGATATAAACCTGTTGTCAGTTGCCTGTAGAAAGAGCATCTTAATAAAGAAGCACTGCCTTTAACGTGTAAGGAAGGGTCCATTATGAACGTGGATAACAAGATTTCTGAGTACTATGACAAGCTTCTCAAGCGCAATGCTGGAGAACCAGAATTCCACCAAGCAGTCTCAGAAGTCTTGGACTCGCTGAAGATCGTTTTGGGCAAGAACCCGCACTACGCTGACTACGGACTGGTGGAGCGCCTGTGTGAACCAGAGCGTCAGCTGATCTTCCGCGTTCCATGGATTGATGACAATGGCCAAGTTCAGGTCAACCGTGGCTTCCGCGTACAGTTCAACTCCGCTTTGGGCCCATACAAGGGTGGCTTGCGCTTCCACCCATCGGTAAACCTTGGCATCATTAAGTTCCTAGGCTTCGAGCAAATCTTCAAAAACTCCCTGACCGGCCTGCCAATTGGCGGCGGCAAGGGCGGCTCCGACTTTGACCCAAAGGGTAAGTCCGAGCTGGAAATCATGCGCTTTTGCCAGTCTTTCATGACCGAGCTGCACCGCCACATCGGCGAGTACCGCGACGTTCCTGCTGGCGATATCGGAGTCGGCGGCCGTGAAATTGGTTTCCTCTTTGGTCAGTACCGTCGCCTTGCTAATCAGCACGAGTCTGGTGTGCTCACCGGTAAAGGCTTGACTTGGGGCGGTTCGTTGGTACGTACCGAGGCAACCGGCTACGGCACTGTTTATCTAACCGCAGAGATGATGCGCACCCACGGTGAAGCCTTAAGCGGTGCGAAGGTTATCGTCTCTGGTTCCGGCAACGTTGCTATCTACGCTGCGGCAAAGGCGCAAGAGCACGGTGCAACTGTCGTTGCTATGTCTGACTCTTCTGGCTACATCTTGACCCCAGAAGGTGTCGATGTTGACCTCCTGAAGGACATCAAGGAAAACCGTCGCGAGCGCATTAACTCCTATGCGCAGGAAGCCGGCGTGAAGTTCGTCGAAGGTGGCAATATCTGGGAAGTTGAAGCAGATGTCGCACTTCCTTGTGCAACCCAAAATGAGTTGGATGGCGAATCGGCACAGCTGCTGAAGAACAACGGCGTACGCTATGTTGCCGAAGGCGCAAATATGCCATGTACTCCGGATGCAGTTCACGTCTTCCGTGAGGCAGGCATCGCATTCGCACCAGGTAAGGCAGCCAACGCAGGTGGCGTTGCTACCTCCGCACTGGAAATGCAGCAAAATGCATCCCGTGATTCTTGGTCCTTTGCGTACACCGATGAGCGCCTGAAGCAGATCATGACCCGCATCTTCGTTAATGTGTCGACCACCGCTGCAGAGTACGACCGCGAAGGCGACTACGTCGCTGGTGCAAATATTGCAGGCTTCAAGAAGGTCGCCGACGCGATGTTGGCACAAGGTGTTATCTAGGCTCAGTCCTGCATAAACCCTCCTCAACCCACCGAAGGAAGCGCCCCCATGCTTCTTCCGGTGGGTTTTGGCGTGGGAGATGAACCTGAAGTTTAACTTTATATATACTTGGCTCCCATGTACCGCGTATTTGAAAGCATGGATCAGCTGGTCAATCACCTCGAGCAGGCCATGGGTGTTCCCATGACCTCCAATTGCATGGTGCCGCGAAATGAAATGTTGGCGCTACTTGATGAAATGCGTAATGCCATTCCTGTGGAGTTGGATGACGCACAAGACGTCTTGGATAACCAGGACGAAATTATCCGCAGCGCAGAAGAACGCGCTTCTCAAACCATTGCGGATGCTGAGGCTCAGGCTGATGACACTATCGGTCGCGCCGAAGCCGATTCGCAGGCGATGATTGATGACGCCAATCACCGCGCAACCACCGCTATCGGACAGGCGCAAGATCAGGCTGCAAGCATCGTTGAAAGTGCTCGCGCCGAGGCTGAACGCACCGTTGCTAAGGGCAATGAATCTTATGAGCGCGCAGTATCGGAAGGACACGCTGAGCAAGAGCGCTTGGTCTCTGAATCAGAAGTAGTACGCCGCGCCAATGAGGAAGCTAATCGCATTGTCGATACCGCTCACGCAGAGTCCAGCAGACTGCGCTCTGAGTGCGATGAATTTGTAGATTCCAAGCTGGGTGAATTTGAAGAATCACTGACGGGTATTCTGCGCACCATCAATTCTGACCGCGCAGCACTTCGTCGTGGTGCAGGAGCTTCCGGAAACCGCTCTACCCGCGGTGGATATTCTTCCTACGAGCGAGACTAGTAAGACGTTGATTTCGCAGATGCGCTAAGCGCTGCTGAAATCACGGCAGCCACCAAGCCTGGGCCGGCAAGGATCGGCCAGGTGGCAAGAACCGTGCCTAGCTGTTGGAGTGGATTGAGTGATCCGTCAATCAGTGTCATCAGCGCTGTTCCCGCGCTGATGATGCCTCCAATGACCGCGACACTTAAAACTACAGCTCCTGCCGTGTTGCGTGCATAAAACGTGATTGCCGCTGTAGATAAGGAAAAGGCCAAGGCGATAATCATAATCGCGATGTCATAAGGCAAGGGAAAGAGCATGAGCACGAATATGCACACCCCTGCGATGACCGACCTGCGCATGACACCTTTGCGAGTGATGCCATAGTAGTTAATGGCCTGGCGGAATTTGCGCCGAGAGATCTGCTCACACACAAAACTGACGATGATCAGGATTGCCGCAGGCAGTAGCGACCCATAAATCAGCGGCGCCACACTTGAATCAAGACCATTCATGTTTAGCCATACTAGGGCTAAAGTTGCGCAAAAATAAAGCCCAAAACCCTCATTTTGCCTGTACATAGGGCATTGTGACCTCCTAGACAGGTGAAGTACAGAATCCAGGGTAGGCTTAAGGATGTTATGAACTCACCACTGAAATTCAATGTGGCACAACTTTTGCGTGCCAATACGTTTGAACAACGCGAACAAACCGGCCCGGCACCAGAGCGCATTGGCTTAGAAATGATTGCCATCCCCAAGGGCAGCGAAATCACCGTGGAGGCAGATTTCACTCCATTAGGTGAAGGTCTTATGGTTGACGCCCGCATCACCGGCACTTTAGAGGGCGAATGTGCGCGTTGCTTGCAGCCTTTGCAGCGTCCGTTGGATCTCAAGGTCAGCCAGGTCTTTGCAATTAGTGAGGATTTCATCAGCGGCGATCCTGCTGAAGAAGGCGAAGACGTTCCAGCTGTAGTGGGCGAGGAAATCGATCTGCTGCAAACAGTCATTGATGAAGCAGGCATGGTTCTTCCTTTTGCGCCGACGTGCGAAAATGGCTGCGATATCACAACTCCTGAGGGTGTTGAGGTGGGAACTTCAGGCGAGGAAGAAGAGCATGTAGATCCTCGCTGGTCTGGGCTGGAGAAGTTCTTGTGAGCCGGAAGAAGAAAATCAGCGGCGAGCAGGCACTAGAGGAAGCTTTTGCGGCGATTGATACCGCGCCGCTGCTGGCGAGCTTGGATGTAGAACTTGATGAATCTTTCTTGCGTTTGGCATTAACCCACCGGTCTTTTGCCAACGAGCATGGACATCTTCCTAATAACGAGCGCCTCGAGTTCTTGGGTGACGCGGTATTAGGTCTGTCGATTGCTGCGCGCCTGTATGAGAAATACCCGACGCGCCCTGAATCGGATATTTCCAAGATGCGCGCCTCAATCGTGTCGCGCTTTGGGCTCGCCGATATCGCACGCGAGATGGGCTTGGGTGCTTTCATCTTGTTGGGTAAAGGCGAAGCCAACTCCAATGGCCGCGATAAAGACTCCATCCTGGCAGATACCACCGAGGCACTTTTCGGTGCCATTTATCTGCAGCATGGTTTCGAGACTGCACGCCGAGTTATCTTGGCGCTATTTGCGGAAAAGGTCGACGCAGCCGTATCGACCCGCAACCACATGGACTGGAAGACCAGCCTGCAGGAGCTGTGCGCGGAACGGAAACTGCCCACGCCAGAGTATTCCGCAACCTCGACTGGTCCAGAACACAACCAGGTCTTTACTGCCCAAGTTCATGTTGATGGGCAATTGCTGGGTGAAGGCGTTGGTCCTAATAAAAAGCAGGCCGAACAACAGGCTGCTGAAAAGGCCACTCTTATTATCCGCGTGAAGTAAAAAGCTGAAGTAAAAATGCGGAGTAATTTTTATGCCTGAGTTACCTGAGGTAGAAGTCGTTCGCCGGGGTCTTGAACCGTACATCGTGGGGCACACTTTTGATTCCGTCGAGGTGCTGCACCCGCGCGCGAATAGGGGACAAGATGCCCCTTTAGATGCGATACTGCGCAACCGCCTTGTCAGCGGCATTGAACGTCGTGGCAAGTATTTGTGGTGTCAATTAGACGGCAACACCGACCGTGAAGATGATGTGCTCTTTGTGCATCTGGGAATGTCGGGTCAGCTCCGCATTGGGCATACCGATTCCAAACATGTGCGTATTCGCGCGCATTTAAGCGATGGCGTTGATTTAAGCTTCATTGACCAACGCACCTTTGGCTACTGGCTGGTAGCTCCTTTAGCCAAAATTGACCACATCGGCCAGGATCCGCTCAGCCCGGCTTTTGACATCGTGGCTGCCGCGCGCAAACTTCGGACTAAGAGGACACACGTAAAAACCGCGCTGTTGGATCAAACAATAGCTTCTGGAATTGGCAATATTTATGCCGATGAAGCGCTCTGGCGCGCGAAAGTATCGCCACTGCGCAAAGCCAATAAGCTACTGCAACGCGAAGCTATCGCGATTTATGAAGCTGCAGTGGAAGTGATGACTGAAGCCCTAGCGCAGGGTGGTACCAGTTTTGATGCGCTTTATGTCAACGTCAACGGTGAATCTGGCTACTTCTCCCGTTCTTTACATGCCTATGGGCGTGCCGATGAACCCTGCGACCGGTGCGGCACAGCATTGAATCGCGTGGTTCTTAATGCGCGCTCGTCTCATTTCTGCCCGCAGTGCCAACGCTAATGTAGTCAAAGTGGCATAAAACACAATCACAGTATTTACTCCACGCTATTAGTCCCTCGACACTGACGTGAAGTCTTTTTCGACCGGCTAATTTCGCGATTGCCGCGCGATGAATCCGGGTGCAGATATATAGCGGTATCGCGCTGGTTCTGGTGACAAGGGGAGAGAAGAGCAAAGATAGTTTCTAAGCTCATCCCTTTTCATGGTCCTGGGAAGAAATCAGCCGCATGCTTCATTTGACGTGCGGGAAATGCACTTTGTTCGCGCAGTATTGTTGAAAGCATTCATCTGTTTAGCCAATCTAGCTATGTTCTTGCTTGAGCTAGGAATACTTCAAAGATGAATTAACGCGAGCCCCAGTGTGGGAAGAAAGAGTCCGCATTCTCAAGGGTGAAAACCTGGGAGAAGTTTCCGAGATTCGGAGCTAAACGGACACACTCACTGGGATAAAACTGTGGAAAATATTCCGTTTGTGCCTTCACCCCAGTGTGATTCAGGTTGCTCTAAGTATTGTTTATCCCCTTTAATATTCCTATGACCTTCCTCGAGAATATTGTGGGCACGTTTAACGACGGCCTCTGGACATTCGTGGTGCCGTGGCTTTTGGTGGGCGCGGGTATCTTCTTTGCATTCCGCACTGCACTAGTTCAGTTGCGCATGATTCCTTCCATGTTCAAGTCTGTCGTCGAACGCCCAAAGGGCACCGGTGCTGACGCAGATGAAGAATATGGCGGAATTTCTGCCTTCAAAGCGTTTACCATCTCCGCGGCCTCACGCGTGGGTACTGGCAACGTCGCCGGCGTCGCAGTAGCAATCTCCGTTGGTGGACCAGGTGCAGTCTTTTGGATGTGGATAATTGCCATATTGGGTGGCGCAACCTCATTTATTGAGTCGACCTTGGCGCAGCTGTGGAAAGTGCGCGATGGTGACAACTATCGCGGTGGCCCAGCGTACTACATGAAAAAGGGCTTAGGTTGGACGCCACTGGCGGTTGTCTTCTCCATTGCGATTGCCTTTACCTTTGGTTTTGTCTACCAGGCCTTCCAGACCAACGCCATCGCTGAGTCTTTGGCAACTTCTTTTGGTAATGACTCCTTTACTTTCCGCGCGATCGTCGGTGTCATTATCGCGGTCGTTTCTGGCTTCATCATCTTTGGTGGTGTTCAGCGCATTGCGAACATGACTCAGATCATTGTTCCTTTCATGGCCATCGCTTACTTGGTCATCGGTCTATACGTGGTCATCACTAATATCGATGCAGTCCCAGGCGTAATTTCTGATATCCTCTCTCATGCCTTGGGCTTCCAGCAGATTGCTGGTGCCGGTTTGGGTGCGGCCATGATGCAGGGTATTCAGCGTGGTTTGTTCTCCAATGAGGCAGGTGAAGGCTCGGCGCCAAACGCAGCAGCAACCGCAACGGTATCTCACCCTGTTAAGCAGGGACTGGTGCAGACTCTCGGCGTTTACTTCGACACCCTAGTTGTTTGCTCGATTACCGCATTCATCATTTTGCTGGGCACCGATTTGGAGTACGGCGGAGAAGCAGAAGGCGTATCGCTGACCCAGATGGCGCTGTCGAACGAGGTTGGTGACTGGGGTATTCACCTGGTGACTTTCATCCTGTTCTTCCTGGCATTCTCTTCGATTCTGGGTAATTACTACTTGGCGGAAGCCAACGTTGAATACCTCACCGAGTCACGGACTTGGCTCTTCCTCTTCCGCGCCGTGGTTATTTTCTTTATCTGGTTCGGTGCCGTTGGCACCTTGCCATTTGTCTTCGCGCTGGCCGATACCGGTGCAGGTACCATGGTTATTCTTAACATCGCGGCGATTATTCCGCTGTCGGGCGTGGCAATTAAGCTTTTGAAGAACTTCAACCAGCAACGCCGCCAGGGAATTGATCCGGTATTCCACCGGGATATGCTGCCAGAGATTAAAAATATTGAAGTCTGGGACGGCTCTGACCCAGCAACCCGTCGTAGTCTGGATGACCTTAAAGCAAAGGAATAGCAACTCTATGGAACGCATGACCGCCTTCGTTAAAGGAAATGTGCAAGGCGTGGGATTTCGCTGGTGGACTCGCTCGCGTGCCTTAGAGCTGGGGCTCACAGGACATGCGACAAATAAGTCCGACGGACGCGTGCAAGTTGTTGCCGAAGGCCCACGGGAAGATTGTGAAAAGCTGCTGGAGTTACTCAAAGAGCAACCATCTAGCACCAACCGTCCAGGTCATGTAGAAGTTGTAGTCGAACAATGGGCTGCGCCAAAAGGCGAGTCCGGATTCATTGAACGCTAAAAGCCCGGCACGGGGTCGAAAGCTTTAGGCTTTCGGCCTGTAGGATTATCACAATGCACTTGAAATCGTTGACGCTTAAAGGATTTAAATCTTTTGCGTCCGCGACGACTTTAAAATTCGAACCCGGAATCTGTGCGGTCGTAGGCCCCAATGGTTCCGGCAAATCCAATGTGGTTGATGCTCTTGCTTGGGTGATGGGCGAGGGCAGCGCGAAGACCCTGCGCGGCGGCAAGATGCAAGATGTCATCTTCGCCGGCGCCGGTGAGCGCAAAGCTCTTGGCCGCGCTGAGGTAACTCTTACCATCGACAATGCTGATGGTGCTCTGCCCATTGACTACACAGAAGTATCTGTTACCCGCCGCATGTTCCGTGATGGAGCAAGCGAATATGAAATCAATGGCGCCAAAGCGCGCTTGATGGATATTCAAGAGCTGCTGTCTGACTCCGGCATCGGCCGCGAGATGCACATCATCGTCGGGCAGGGAAAGCTCGCGGAAATCCTGGAATCCCGCCCCGAAGACCGGCGCAGCTACATTGAAGAAGCAGCCGGGGTGTTAAAACACCGCCGTCGCAAAGAAAAAGCCCAACGCAAGCTCACCGGCATGCAGGCGAATCTTGACCGGCTTTCAGACTTGACTGAAGAATTAGGCAAGCAGCTTAAACCTTTAGAGCGCCAAGCCCAGGCGGCACAGCGCGCTGCCACGGTACAGGCAGATCTGCGCGATGCCCGTTTGAAGCTAGCTGGCGATAGGGTAGTGCGCGTTCGTGCTGAATTTGCCGATGCCCAGCGTCAAGCAGAACTTTTAGAAGAACAAGTGGCTCTTGCCACTGAGGCACTCGAAGAAGCTACCGGGCAACAGATGGAGCTCGAGGAACAGCTGGGGGAGATTGTTCCCCAGGCTGAGGCTGCCCAAAAGCTGTGGTTTGATTTGTCCACGCTGGTGGAGCGGCTTGCTGCGACTTCGCGCATTGCACAAGAACGCGCTAATAACGCTGGCGCTGTCACTGCGTATCAGGGCCAAGACCCAGATGACTTAGAAGCCCGCGCACGAGTCGCAGATGAAGAGCACGCGGAATTAGTTCTTGCAGCTGAAGAAGCAGCCGAAGCCTTAGAATCAATCCGCGAGGAAGTAGCAGAGCGTCGTGAAGCTTTTACCGCAGCGGATAAAGAACATGCAGCTCAGTTGCGCGCTATCGCTGACCGACGCGAGGGCGTGGTCCGACTTATCGCTGAGGAAGAAGCATTATCCCGCCAAGTCGAAACCTCTGAGCAGTCACTCAGTCATAGCCAAGACGGCGTTGATGAGGCAGCGAAGAAGTTGCGTGCCGCGCGTGAAGAAGCAGCCGAAGTGGAAAAGAAGCTCGCCGATTTCGATCGGGAGCGCGCTCCACTCGATGAGGCGCATGTTCGTGCATTGAGCGAATCCCAAGCGGCGGATTTACGTCTTGAGCAATTGCGAGACCAACAACGTGAATTTGAACGTGCGGTCTACACCTTGCATTCGCGAATCGAAACCTTAACCAGCACCATCCCGCCCACCACGGAGATTGGTGTTGACTTGCAACCGCTGGGCCAATTGGTGTCTACGGCCTATGACGTTGCTTTGGCGGTCGCTTTGGGCGAGTTCGCTGAATCGCATGTCGGCAAGGTCGGTCCAGATCTTCTTGCTGCATTAGAAGATGCTTCACGCACCACCGTCTTTGATAATTCTGGGTCACAAACGCAGTGGCGCATGGACGCCAACCTGCCACCTGGGGCAGCGTGGCTATTAGATCACGTGGTTGCAGTACCTGAAATTTCCCAAGGCATCACCCGCGTCTTGGCGGATGTGGTGTTAGTAGACGATGTCGATGCTGCCCGTCAGATCGTCGCCGAAGATCCACGCTTGCGCGCTGTAACTCGAGAGGGCGTCATGGTTGGTGAAGGTTGGATCTCTGCTGGCACCGGTGCACAATCAACGGTGGAGGTAGCTTCCAAGATTAAAACTGCGGAGCAAGAGCTAGAAAAAGCTACTCAAGATTTGGAAGAGCTTTCAGGCACGCTAGAAGGTGCAAAACTTGCAGCCGAAGATGCGCGCGTTACCGCAGCGGGTGCAAAAGCAGCGTTGCGGGATCACGACTTGCAAGTAGCCGCGTGGAAACGCGACCACCAGCGTCTTATCTCACAGGTAGAAACCAGCGAGAAGGAGCATGAAAAGCTCGCACAGCGAGCAACGGAGTTAGATATCAAGCTGGCGCAGTTGCGTACGCAGCTGGAAGAAGCACGCGATCGACTAGCGCGGGTGGATAAAGATGAGCCGGATACGGAGGCATCGACAAGCGAGCGCGACATGGCATCCCAAGCCTTGGACGCTGCCAAAACCATGGAGATGGAAGCGCAGATGAGCCTGCGCTCTGCCCAAGACAAGGTAGGCCACGCCGCCGGGCGGGGCGATAGCTTGCGCCGATTGGCTGAGCAAGAGCGCCAGGCCAAACAGCGCCATGACCGCACCATGGCGCGCCGCCGCGCACTGGGTGAGCTTGCGCGCACAGTGGCAAGCCATGCAAAGCCATTGAGTCAGAGGGCGAGCGATGCACTATCCCGCGCCGCCGAATCACGCGACGTACTAGCAACCCAGCGTACGGCGATAAACAACCAGCTCAACGCCGCCAAGCAAACGGTGACAGGTGCGCGCCAACGCTTAGAGCAGCTCACCAACAAGGCCCATTCGGGCGATATTGCCCGTTCGCAGGCCCAAGTTCGCTTAGATGAGGCAGAGTCCAAGATTTCTGAGCAGCTCGGCATCGCGATTGCGGATTTGTTGCGTGATTACACCCCGGATGATGATTTCGATCGCGCTGCTGAGACTAAGCGTTTGAAGCAAGCCGAAAAGGATTTGAACTCTTTGGGCAAGGTCAACCCCTTGGCGCTGGAAGAATTCAAGGCTTTGGAAGAGCGCTATTCCTTCCTCTCGACGCAGCTTGACGATGTCACCCAAGCCCGCCGCGACTTGGAAGGTGTCATCGAGGACGTCGACGCGCAGATTCTGCAGCTCTTTAGCGATGCTTGGCACGACGTGGAAGCGGAATTCCCGAAGGTCTTTAACACCCTGTTCCCAGGTGGCGAAGGACGGCTCATTCTAACCGAACCCGAATCCTTGCTCACCACGGGTATTGAGGTGGAGGCTCGTCCACCGGGCAAGAAGGTCAAGCGCTTGTCCTTGCTTTCGGGCGGGGAGAAGTCCTTAACAGCGTTAGCTATGCTCGTGGCAATTTTCCGCGCACGCCCCTCACCGTTTTATGTCATGGATGAGGTTGAAGCAGCGCTTGACGATGTCAACCTGCGTCGCCTCATCGCTCTTTTCGAAGAATTGCGCAAGGATTCCCAGCTCATCGTCATTACGCACCAAAAACCGACGATGGATGTCGCCAATGTGCTCTACGGCGTAACCATGCGCGGCGACGGTGTGACGCGAGTTATTTCCCAACGGATGAACCCAGCCCACGCAATGGAGCCAGCTAGCCGTTAAGATAGGGCGCATGGAATCATTCTTAATGTTGTGGATCGGCGTCGCTGTTGTTGTCCTCATTATCCTTATTGCCCTTTTAATCTTGTGGGGCAAAAAACGTGGTGAGGATAAGAAGGTTTCTTTTGACAAGGCTGAGGAAGAGCCAAAAGAGCTAACCCAACAGCAAAAGTCGGGTAATTACCAGGCGCAATCTGGCTTTAACTTTGCTCCCGCACAATCTGCTGAGCCCGTCCCAGCGCGCGAGACCCCTAAGCCCCCGCAGGACTCTGCGGTGCCGCCAGTAGTTCCACCCATCCCGCAGCCGCAAGAAGCCGCCGATGAGAAAGAGCCCGCTCAAGAGCAACCCGCTCAAGAGCAGGCAGTTCAGGAACCGGCTGTTTCAGAAGAACCTGCACAGCAAGAACCAGCACAGCAAGAACCTGCTGATGTAAAACCAGCAGAGCTAGAGCCAGAGCCAGTTGAGGCAGAAGTAGCTGAGACAGTCGAGCCAGAAGCTGACGAAGAGCCTACTGCACCCGCTGAACCAGCTGAACCTGCTACCGTCGCGCCCGCGGTAGAAGAAGAGGATTCCCCAATCTTTGACGAGGTTGCCGAAGACCTCGAAGCTGAAGATATTAAGGAAGAAGTTACCGAGCACGAAGAAGCTCAGCAGGCAGCTGAAGCAGCAGAAGCGCAGGCTGATTCGGCTGTAGCAGCACTTGAAGAAACTCCCGTTCCTGAAGAGCCAGCAACTACTCCGGAGCCAACCGAGCCGGTAGAAGAGATTGAGCCAGCTGGCGGTCGCTTGGGTCGCTTGCGTGGACGGTTGTCGCGCTCCCAAAACGCTATCGGCCAGGGCCTTATGGGGATCTTGTCCGCTGGTGACCTTGATGAGGATGCTTGGGAGGAAATCGAAGATACCCTCATCATGGCCGATTTGGGTACGGCCGTAACCATGAAGGTTTCGGAATCCTTGCGCGACAAGATTGCTGAGCGTGGCGTCTCTAGCGAAGCCGAAGCCCGCGCCATGCTGCGTGAGACTTTGATTGAGGTCGGGCGCCCAGAAATGGATCGCTCAATTAAGGCGATGCCACATGAGGGCAAGCCCGCGGTCATCATGGTTGTGGGTGTGAACGGCACTGGTAAGACAACAACCACCGGTAAATTGGCGCGTGTTCTAGTTTCCATGGGGCACTCGGTACTTCTTGGCGCGGCTGATACATTCCGTGCAGCTGCAGCCGATCAGCTTGAGACCTGGGGTCGCCGGGTGGGCGCCTCGACGGTACGCGGAAAAGAAGGCGCGGACCCAGCTTCTGTGGCTTTCGATGCTGTCGCAACCGGCGTTGAACAACAAGTAGATGTAGTCCTTGTTGATACCGCGGGTCGTCTGCACACTTCCAACGACTTGATGGACCAGCTGGGTAAGGTCAAGCGCGTAGTAGAGAAGAAATCCTCAGTCGATGAGGTATTGCTTGTCATCGACGCCACGGTGGGCCAAAACGGATTGATGCAGGCCCGCGTTTTCCGTGAAGTAGTAGACATCACAGGTGTCGTCCTAACTAAGCTGGATGGTACGGCCAAGGGCGGTATTGTCTTCCAAGTTCAAGAAGAGCTCGGCGTTCCAGTCAAGCTTGTGGGCTTGGGCGAGGGTGCCGACCATCTGGCGCCATTTGAGGTAGAAAGTTTCGTCGACGCCCTGCTTGGTGAGCAGTAACCTATCGTACGACCGAAAGCACGCCCCGCACTCTTATTTGGAGTCCGGGGCGTGCTAGTCTTTCTGTGATGACGAATACAAACTCCTCACATTCCGCTGTGCGTATCAGGCACAACGGAACTAATGGCTATATCAATTCGTGGGGCCCGCACCTCTCCGGCGTCATTCCTTGAACTGAGTAGCTCACCCCGTCTTTTCATGTTCATTTAAGAGGAATATCTACTTGCGATGCTTTTTTATGTTTTAGCCCTGTTAGGGCTCACAGTCGCAGCTGCCCCTTTGGCGTCGCGACTTTTAGGGCGCGATGCTGGCTGGCTTCTGTCATTGCCGCTGCTTGCTAGTGCTGGCATGGCAGCGTCGACCTATAGTACCGGGCAGGTACATACCGAATCTGTGCGATGGATGCCGACTATCGACGTGAACTTCTCTTTGCGTCTCGACGGCCTATCCCTAGTGTTTCTGATGCTGGTTCTGGTTATTGGTGCCGGTGTTTTAGCGTATTCGACGCGGTATCTGCACCATAAAGACACTGCCTTTTACTTCTATATCTGTGGCTTCGCAGCATCCATGGCGGTTGTAGTCACCACCGATAATTTGATGGTGTTCTACCTCGCCTGGGAGCTTACGACGCTGTGCTCCTACTTCTTGATTGCCAACTCTGGTGAGAAGGGACATCAACCAGCAATCCGTACTTTGCTGGTGACGGTGCTTGGTGGTCTATTCTTGCTGGGCGCTACCGTAATCATGGCGATCAACGCAGGCACCATGTCAATTTCTGAGGTCATTGCCTCACCGATGTGGGCTGAAAACCCTGCGCTTTTGGCAACGGTGGCTTTCTTAATCGCCATTGCAGCTTTTACCAAGTCTGCGCAATTTCCTTTCCAAGCGTGGTTGCCCGATTCGATGGTTGCCATCGCACCAGTTTCGGCTTACCTGCACGCAGCAGCGATGGTCAAGGCAGGTATTTACCTGATTCTGCGCTACTCGCCGCTGCTTCACGATGTTCAGTTGTGGAATGTCATGTTGGTGGTTTGCGGCGGTATCACCGCACTCTTCGGTGCGCTCACCGCTATCAAGTGTGATGACTTGAAGGAACTGTTGGCGTATTCCACCATGTCGCAGTTGGGCTTGCTGGTGCTGACCGTCGGTATTGGCACCGATGCAGCAATCACCGCGGCGATTGTCCACACCATCGCCCACGCCTGCTTCAAGGCAGCGCTGTTTATGTCGGTGGGCATCATCGAACACGAAACCGGCACGCGCTCGTATCAAAAATTGCGCCACACCCGCATGGTCAAGATGCCGATCACCACGGGCATTATCACGATCGCTGGTGCGTCGATGGCGGGTATTCCATTGCTGCTGGGCTTTGTTTCCAAAGAAGGACTCATCACTGCGAGCTTGGACTCCGGTTTGGCAGAGCCCTTTAAGATTCTGGTCACCGCAGTCATTGTCATCACGTCGATGTTTACTTTCGCCTACTCTTTCCGCTACATCATTGGAGCCCGCGGCGCGACCAAGCATTCAATCGCAGAGGCAAATTACCAGGCCGAAGAAGGTGGCTTTGAGCCAGAACCAGTAGAAACTATTACTGAGGCAAAGCCAACCGTGTGGTTTGTTCCAGGCATCCTGGCTCTTGTCACCGTGGTGCTGGGTATCGTTCCTTCCTTGTTGAATTGGGCAGTGGGGCAGGCCGCTATCGCCACCACAACCGATGCTCATGAACCACACCTGAGCATCTGGCATGGCTTTAATATCCCGCTTGCTCTCACCGGCATCATCATTGCCTTCGGCATCATCTTGGTGAACTTCAACCGCGAACTTGCTCGCGCGATGACAAACTTTGGTGCACCAATTTCGGGGCTCTCTGCTGTGGAAAAGATACGCACGGGAATCATTGATTTCGGCGCTAAGTATGCAACTAAACCTTCGGGGACAACGTCTATGCGTCGTCATCTAGTTGTGCCACTATTGATGCTGATTTTGATCACTTTCGTTGGGCTTTTTGCTCTCCGTGATCTGCCAGAAGTCCACCGTGAGACTTCCACCCCAACCGACTGGGTGTTCGTACTCATCATCGGAATTGGTGTCCTAGCGTCCGTTATGGCCAAGTCTCGTCTGACCGTGGTCGTGGTGGTTTCGATTGCTGGCTTCGGTGTGACGCTGTGGTTCTATGCTCTGGGCGCTGCCGATGTTGCGACCACGCAGTTGACCGTTGAAATTTTGACGGTCTGTGTTCTGGTCTTGGTGCTGCACCGCTTGCCGGATCACTTCACTCCGGAAACCCGCAAATTCCACTGGTGGTCCATCGTCTTGTCCGTAGCCGTCGGCGTAAGCGCCACCCTTGCGGTATGGGGACTTACGGGCCGTCGGGACAAGTCAGATGCCGCGCGCCTGTATTTGGAACAAGCACCAAAAGATACTGGTGGTTCCAATATCGTGAACACGATCTTGGTTGATTACCGTGCATTCGATACTTTCGGCGAGCTGACCGTGCTTGGCATGGCGGGCATTGCCATCGCCGTGCTCTTGGCGAAATTCCGCCTGGCACCAGTTCGCGAGACTCTCCTGGACCGCAAGTCGCCGGTCTTTGAAGCATTTGAAAACGCAGTATTCCTGCGTGCAACAGGCAGAGTTATCGGACCAATCATCGTTGCTTTGTCCGTATTGCTCTTTTTCCGCGGTCACTATGAAACCGGCGGCGGATTCGTCGCGGCACTTGTTGGTGCCGGCGGCATGGCCTTGATGTACCTGTCGGCACCAACCAATGATCGGGCAAAGATTCGTTGGCCATACTTCACGCTGATTGGTTCTGGTGTTGCCTTGGCATCGTTGACGGGTCTGGCAGGTTTCGCTGAAGGATCCTTCCTGACCTCACTGCACGTTGAGATCTTCGGAACTCACCAGACCTCGGCGATGATTTTCGACCTGGGCGTCTACCTCGCAGTTCTTGGTGTCATTGTCGCAGCCTTCAACTTGCTGGGCATGCCACGCAAGGGAGATAAAGAATTCCACGTCCTGCTGGACTTGGCCTCTGAGCAGACCTTGCAACGCCGTGGTGAGACTGATGACCACAGGGCACTGGCAGCTATCGCAAACAACAAGACGAAAGAAAGGAGCAAGTAGATGACACTGGCTATTTCCTCAGGCATCCTCATCGGAGGAGCCGTCTACCTGATGCTGCGCCGCGATATGTTGCGTATCGCATTGGGCTTTACCCTTCTTTCGCACGGCATCAACTTAATGATTGTCGCAACCGGTGGCACCTATGCCCGCAACGAGCCTTTCGGCTCGCATACTTTAGAACAAATGGGGTTTGCCGCGGATCCACTTCCACAAGCATTCGTGCTCACCGCCATCGTCATTGGTTTCTCGATTTCGGTGCTGATGTTCGTCACCGCCGCGGTAGGTGATGGCGATGATGCCACCCGTCCAGAACTGGACCTGGATAAGCACAAGGATGTGGTCCTCTAATGTGGTACAGCCCTGATTTAGTGGCCTCGTTGTTGCCACTCTTTGCAGCCATTCCGCTGCTTGCAGCCGGTATCTTGATCGTCTTCCAGCGTGCAAAAATCATGCAAGAAGTAGTCATGTACACCGTGCTGATGGCAGGTCTTATCGGTTCGGGCCTTTTGATTGCTATTACTGCCGATGGCACCGCACTTGCACACCGCGTAGGAAATTGGGATGCACTGGTAGCAATTCCTTTTGCCGTGGATATGTTCGCAGCGTTGATGCTGCTGACAGTGTCGATTCTGGCGGTTGTGTGTGCATGGTTTGCCACCGCCAGTGGATTTTCCAAAGAACCTTTCTTTGCGCCACTGACCTTGGTATTGATGTGTGGCGTTTACGGTGCCTTGCTCACCGCCGATATCTTCAACTTCTTCGTGTTTATCGAAGTCATGTTGCTTCCAAGCTACGGCCTGTATGCAACCACCATCTACCGTCGCGGCGGACGTCAGCAGCTCGCCGGCTTGCGCCTGTTTATCGTTGCTAATCTTTTTGCCTCCAATATGCTGCTCGCTGGCGTCGCCTTGGTCTACGGCACTTACGGTGCGGTCAACCTCGCGCAGCTACAAGGAGCAGCGAAGGAAGAACCCGCCGTCGCGATCGCGATGTCCATCGTCATTTTGGCGATGTTGATTAAGGCTTCGGTCGTTCCTGTCCATACCTGGCTGGCACGTTCTTACCCGTACACCAACCCAGCGGTCACCGCGCTCTTTTCGGGCTTGCACACTAAGGTGGGCGTCTACGCTATCTACCGCTGGTACGCGGTCGTCTTTGATGGGGATGCACGATGGCTGTGGATCTTGGTTCTGCTCTTTAGCCTCACCATGGTCATCGGCGTGCTGGGTGCAGTAGGAGAGAAGACCACCCGTGAGATTCTGGCTTTCCACATGGTCTCGCAGTTGGGGTACATCCTCATGGGGGTCGCCCTGTTTACCGAGCTTGGCATGACCGCGGGTATCTTCTACCTAATCCACCACATGATTGTGAAGGCCTCGCTGTTTATGTCGACCGGTGCTGTGGAGGTTGTCTATGGCACGGGCGAACTAGACAAGGTCACCAATATTTCCAAACGCGAGCCCATAATCGCGGTGGCGTTCTTTGCCGCGGCGCTATCCCTGGCTGGTATACCACCGTTTTCCGGCTTCGTCGCGAAGTTCACTTTGTTGATGGGAACCTGGGAAGCAGAGGAGATCTACGCGTTTGTCGCGATGTTGGCTGTCTCGCTTATTACTTTGCTATCCATGCTTAAGATTTGGAAGGGTATGTTCTGGGGCGATAGGAAAAAGCCTGCGCCAATGCCCCGTACTGGACAAGACCCAGACGGACCAGCAGCTACCTTGGCCGGCGGTGTTGCTATTTACCCAGAGCTGCCAGAAGAGGGCTCTTCCGTTGCGGTTAAGGCAGCATCGGATGCGTACATCATCGAAGACACGAAAGATGCCCGCCCGCGAATTAAGTTTTGGTTAGCTGCACCAGCAGTGATAACTGCGCTTTTGACGTTGGCTATTGGCGTCGGAGGAGAAGTTCTATTGAACTGGGCAGATACCGCTGCCAACGGTCTGTTGGATACCTCCGTATATGTTGAGGCGGTGCTTGGATAATGGACTATCTAACTTTCCCATTCCGATTTATCGGCTTTTGGCTGTGGTACATCAAAGAATTTACCGTTGCCAACTACTCCGTGTTGAAAGATATTTTGTCACGCGGGCATGACTCAACTCCTGGTGTCGCTAAGTATCCGTGTGAGTCAGAGTCTGAAGCCCACTACACTCTGATTGCAGCTTTAATTACCGTTACCCCAGGTACATTGGTGGTCGGCGCCGCTGCAAATACCGATGAAGGCCAGCGCGTGATGTATGTGCACGGAATGTACAACTCGGATCCCGACGAATTGCGGGGGGACTTGCGTGATATGGAAAAGCGCATGCTGCGCGGAGTGATGATCCATCCGCGCTTTTTCTCGGATCGAAAGAAAGAGGCTTAGATCATGGTTCTAAATATTGCAATCGTGGTGGTTGCGCTGACCGTCATTCCCTCTGCCTACCGTATGTTGATTGGTCCCACTCGCGCAGACCGTGTTTCCGCTGCCGATGCTCTGCTCTTCGTGCTAGTGGCCCTAATCGCATTGATTGGCATGAAGAAGGGCTCTGGTTTTACCTTCGACTTAGTCCTTGTCGCCTCGGTTATGGGCTTCTTGGGCGCGGTATCGCTCTCGCGTGCGCTGATGCGAGGTGAGCGCTAATGTCAGCCCTGTTGGTTATCTCAGATATCTTTCTGGTTCTCGGTGCCTTTAACTTTGCTGTCTGTGCAGCAGGCATGTTGAGCTTCCGTGATGTTTACGCACGTATTTCCGTGTTGTCGACAGCCTCCGGATTCGGTGTGACATTCTTGCTCATTGGTGCTTTCTTAAGGGAGCCAAACTGGTGGAATGTGCTCATAGGGCTGGCGGCTATTATCTTGTTATTGGGCACTTCTGCGATTGGTTCGATTTTGATTTCGCGTGCTGCATTGCTGCGCCGGGTAGAAATCGTAGACTGCCATTTTCAGGAAGCAGATCCCTATTTCAAGGACCCTGAAGGATTAGCGCGTGAGCTCTTTATGCGCGAAGATACGCAAGACAGATTGTCCTAAGTCGCTCAAACAACACGCTTTCTAACCCAGCTGGTGCCTTCGGGCGCCGGCTTTTTTATGTCGTATAGGTCACAAAATATTCTTTAATCTATAGGGCTATAGGTATTCTGAAAAATGTACCTATCGAGCTATAGAAAGTGGGAAGAACGTGGATAGCGTTATAGCAGCATCCGGCAATGCTTCGTGGATACTTATGTCGGCATCGCTGGTATTTTTGATGACTCCTGCGCTGGCATTGTTTTACGGCGGCATGTCATCGCGGCGCAGCGTCATGAACATCATGATGATGAGCTTTGGAGCCTTAGGTGTTGTCTCAGTGGTTTATATCCTGTGGGGCTGGTCCATGTCTTATGGCACCCAGTCTTGGGGCGGGGTAGTAGCTAACCCTGTGGAGATGTTCGGCTTGAAGGATCAGATCATAGATTCATCTGGCGTGTTTGTAGAAGGAGCAAATGGCTACGCCAATGTCATCGACATCGGCTTTCAGCTCACGTTTGCAGTCATCTCCACTGCGCTGATTTCCGGTGCGCTGGCAGAGCGCGTGAAATTTTCTACGTGGCTAGTATTTTCCGGCGCCTGGGCAACCCTGGTGTACTTCCCGCTTGCGCACATGGTCTGGGGCGGCGGATTGCTCTCCCACACGCAAAATTCCCTGTCCGCGTGGCTTTTTGGCACCGAAGGCGGGGAAGCGATAGTAGCGCCGATTGATTTCGCAGGCGGTACGGTCGTGCATATTTCCGCTGGTACTGCAGCACTCGTGCTTGCTTTGGTCGTCGGCAAGCGCGCGGGCTTTCCTAAGCACCTGTCGCGTCCTCATAACCTGCCGTTTACCATGTTGGGCGCAGCCCTGCTGTGGTTCGGGTGGTGCGGATTCAACGGCGGTTCCGCATTTGCTGCCGATGGACTTGCAGGGCTGGCATGGCTGAATACCGCTGCAGCGGCAGCAGCCGCCATGCTGGGCTGGATGCTCATTGAAACCCTGCGCGATAAAGCAGCCACATCTTTGGGCGCAGCTTCCGGTGTCGTGGCAGGTCTAGTCACCATCACCCCAGCTGCGGGCGCTCTAACCCCGATGACCTCGCTCATCTTAGGGTTTGTCGGCGGAATCTTAGGTTGTTTAGGTGTGGGGCTGAAATTCAAGTTCGGCTTTGATGACTCCCTCGATGTCGTCGGCGTTCACCTGGTTGCTGGCCTATGGGGAACCATCGGCGTGGCCTTGTTCGCGCGTGAAGGCGGCATGCTTAGCGATGACTACGCATATGGCTTTAAACTGCTCATCATCCAAACACTGATTGCGGTTGTAGCGATGCTCTTTTCCGCAATTGTCACCTACATTATCGCAGTCGTACTGGGCAAAACCCTTGGTTGGCGCATCGACAAGGAAGCAGAAGCTAACGGCATCGATCTTGACCAACACCGCGAAACGGCCTACGACGTTGTCGGAACAAACAATTTTGCACACGCGGGCGGTAGTATGGATAAAAACGCACCTGTTATACCATCCCGCACAGATATAAAGGAGTAAACCACCATGAAACTGATTACTGCAGTTCTCAAACCCTTCACTTTGCCGGATGTGCGTGCAGCTTTAGAACACGTAAACGTCCACGGACTGACGGTGACTGAGGCGCAAGGATATGGCCAACAGCGTGGACACAATGAGGTCTACCGCGGTGCAGAATACGCCACTGATTTCGTTCCTAAGATCAAGCTGGAAATTCTCGTGGCTGATGACCGCGTGGATGAGGTTGCCAATGCCATCGTTGAAGCGGCTTATACCGGCAAGATTGGTGACGGCAAGCTATGGGTAACCCCTGTTGAAGACGTCATCCGCGTGCGCACCGGTGAGCGCGGCGAAGAAGCTGTCTAGTGTGATTCTAGAACCACACAAAATTCGCGCTGAGGCTTATTCCTCAGCGCGTGCTTTGATCGATGACCTAGTTATCCCGCCGAATGCTGCTTTGGCTGCCACTGGCTCTTTAGCGCGGCAGGAGATGACGTCATATTCCGATCTGGACATGGTGCTCATTCATGCCCCCGGTCAACAGCTGGAGGAAGAGGAAGTCGCTGCACTGTGGTATCCCATTTGGGATGCGAAGTATCACCTTGATTATGCGGTGCGCACCCCTGATGAGTGTGCCGCCGTTGCGGAAACCGACGTTGCCGCTGCGCTGAGCCAGCTAGATCTGACCTTCTTGGCTGGTGATAAGCAGCTTGTCGATGAATCCCGCGCGAAGCTCTACGCCACCTGGCGGGTGTCTTTGCAAAAGAACTTCGATAGGTTCATCGATTCTTCGATTGATCGCTGGCGCAGGGCAGGGCCGATTGCCTCGATGACGCGCCCGGAGATCAAAAATGGGCGCGGAGGATTGCGCGACCTCCAGTTATTACGCGCGCTTGCCCTAGGCAATTTATGCGATGTACCTGAGCTGGGTGCGGAACGCGATCTGCTGTTGGATGTGCGCGTCTTATTGCACGAGCATTCTCGTCGGCATCGCGACGTGTTGGAACCAGAATTCGCCGCCGAAATCGCAGAAGATTTAGGTTTTAAAGACCGCTATGAGCTTTCTGCTGCCTTGGCGAAGACATCAACGACGATTAGCAATGCAGTCGAGCGTGGCCTTTCCACAGCCCGCGGCTTGGTCTCGCGGCGCAGTGTGCACCGCGTGCGCAAACCGCTCGATGTCGATGTGGTTGATGAAGGCGGCTATATAACCCTTGCTCGCAATGCGAATCTCAATGATCCAGGCTTGATTTTGCGCGTCGCTGCGGCGACTGCACGCACGGGTAACCCCGTAAAAAACGGCGTGTGGCAGCGTCTGCGGGACGTGCCGGACTTGCCTGCGCGGTGGCCACGAACCTCAGCTGATGACTTCTTTACGGTACTAACCAGCCCGCAGGTCATTATCGAGATGGATAAGTTTGGTCTGTGGGAGCGCTACGTGCCCGAATGGAACCGCATCCGCGGGGTCTTGCCGCGTGAGCGCAATCATTCCCACACTATTGACTTTCACTCGGTTGAAACGGTGGAGCGGTGCGCGCAGGTACGCACGACAGTCGGTCGGCCAGATCTATTACTGCTGGGAGCGTTATTTCACGATATCGGCAAAGGCTATGGCCGCCCGCACGAGCAGGTCGGTGCAGAGATGGTCACCCGCATGGCACAAAAGCTGGGATTGAATCTTCCGGATCGCATGCGTGTGCAAACTCTCGTCGCAGAGCACACGACTTTGTCGAAGCTGGCTGCGCGCATGGACCCAGAATCAGATGAAGCCCGCAACGCCGTCCTCGATGCGGTGCACTATGACCCCCTAACGCTTGCGATGCTCACGGTCTTAACTGAGGCCGATTCGAAGGCAACGGGCCCGGGGGTATGGAATCATCGAAAAGCTGCTGCTGTGCATGAGCTTTCTCTACGCGGGTTAAGAATGTTGGATACTTTCGTTCCCGCACGCCCGCGCGTCTATGCCCCGGCCGATATTGGATTGCACACCAACTGGGAAGACAAACAGCTAACGATTTCCTGGCGTGGTTCTTATCAACGCGAGGTTGTACGTCCCTTGGCTGTGGTTGCCGCGCTGGGGTGGGTAGTAACCCAAGCGGCTATGGTGCGCGAGGAAGATGGCTCCTATGCGGCCGAATTTACCGTTCGTGCCCTCCACGAAAGACTCGAGCGAGCCGCTGATGAGGCACGATTTGTGCAGGCCTATAAATCTGGGGTCTATTCCACGCTGCCGGAGATTGAGAAGCATCCATCCACGGCCAACTGGCAAGTCGGTGGGGTATTTGAAGTCCGCACTGTGGATCAACGTGCGGTTTTAGGCCATGTGATTGGCAAATTGCCTGATGTAAAATGGTTGACGATGACCTCTCCCGGAGCCACCATGGTGGTGCAAGCAGCGATGTCTGAAACTGTTTCTCGCGCCGCGGTGGTCAGGAATGTGACCGAAGCGCTATCAGGCGGCTAAGCTAGGGGAGTTAAAAAGTTCCCGAACGAAAAGATGTGCTTAAGTGTTCGAGTCACTATCAGATCGCTTACAAACGACGCTGAAGAATCTGCGCGGTAAAGGCAAACTGACCGAAGCAGACATCAACGCCACCGCGCGCGAGATTCGTCTCGCGTTGCTGGAAGCCGACGTGTCTTTGACGGTCGTGCGCGGGTTCATCAAGCGTATTAAAGAACGTGCTGTTGGCGCAGAAGTTTCTGAGGCGCTGAACCCTGCTCAGCAAGTTATTAAAATTGTCAACGAAGAGCTGGTTTCAATCCTCGGTGGCGAAACCCGCCGTCTGCAATTTGCTAAGAACCCGCCGACGGTCATCATGCTTGCCGGCTTGCAGGGTGCGGGTAAAACCACTCTCGCCGGTAAATTAGCCAAGCACTTGGCAGGCCAGGGCCACACCCCGATGTTGGTGGCCTGTGACTTGCAGCGCCCAGGTGCAGTCCAGCAGCTTGAAATCGTTGGTGAGCGCGCAGGCGTTCCTACCTTCGCGCCTGATGCTGGCACCTCGGTTGATGCGCACGACCATGAGATGGGCACCTCGACCGGCGACCCGGTCCAGGTTGCGCAAGCAGGTATCGAAGAAGCCAAGCGCGCGCAGCACGATGTGGTCATCATTGACACCGCTGGTCGCTTAGGCATTGATGAAACCCTGATGACGCAGGCGCGCAATATTCGCGATGCCGTCAATCCTGACGAAGTCCTCTTTGTCATTGACTCCATGATCGGTCAGGACGCGGTTTCTACCGCTGAGGCGTTCCGCGATGGCGTGGACTTTACCGGCGTGGTTCTAACCAAGCTTGATGGCGATGCCCGCGGTGGTGCCGCACTGTCGATTCGTGAAGTCACCGGCAAGCCAATCATGTTTGCCTCCACCGGTGAGAAGCTCGAAAACTTCGATGTGTTCCACCCTGAGCGCATGGCCAGCCGTATTCTCGGCATGGGTGACAT
>DGYMI06202__coassemble_1006_pt1 | contig 37939 bp, 35 predicted proteins | sample DGYMI06202__metabat2_low_PE_019 | metagenome-assembled genome bin DGYMI06202 | reverse complement strand
TGGAAGACCTCGAGATTGCTCAGACCCGCCGTCTGCGTGGCTTGGGCGACCGTCAGCGTCGTGCCCTTCTGGAGCGTTTCGGCTTTTCCGAGTAATCGTCGATGAACAGCGCTAATCACCGCGGACGCCTTGTCGTGCTGGCAGGGCCTTCCGCTGTTGGTAAATCCACGGTGGTCTCGCGCTTGCGTCACGGTGTAGACAGGCTGTACTTCAGCGTGTCTATGACTACACGCGCCCCTCGTCCAGGTGAACAGGACGGGGTGGACTACTTCTTTGTTAGTCCAGAAGAATTCCAGCGCCGCATCGACGCCGGTGAGATGCTCGAGTGGGCAGATATTCACGGGGGTCTACAACGATCTGGAACACCCGCAGCACCCGTGAAGGAAGCCCTAGAGGACTCCCGGCCGGTGTTGGTTGAGGTGGATTTGGAAGGCGCGCGCAACGTCAAGAAAGCGCTTCCTGAGGCAGAGTTGGTATTTTTAGCTCCGCCATCGTGGGAAGTGTTAGTTGACCGTCTCACTGGTCGTGGCACCGAACCTCAAGAGGTTATTGAGCGTCGACTTGATACCGCCCGTGAAGAGCTGGCGTGTCAGTCGGAGTTCGACCGCGTGATTGTCAATGACAACCTAGATGACGCAGTTGCGGCCATCACTGCTATCCTGCAAGGATAGAGATAATCAAACATTTATAGCCAACTTCTAGAAAAGGTGCATGTGACCAACGTGACCACCCCTGCTAACTCTGAGATCAAACCAGAACCGGTGTACGATACGCCGATTGGTATTACCTCTCCGCCAATTGATGAACTGCTGGAGAAGGTTTCCTCGAAGTACGCACTCGTGATCTTCGCAGCTAAGCGCGCGCGTCAGATCAACAGCTACTACCAAGAGCAGGACGAAGGCGTATTCGAATTTGTCGGCCCACTGGTAACCCCAGAGCAAGGCGAAAAGCCACTGTCTATCGCATTGCGCGAGATTGAGGCTGGCTTGCTCGAGCACGAAGAAGGACTCGACTCCTAATTCTTATCTTCTAAGAAGATAAGCCGTCTTTTAAACCCCTGACCCACTAACTTCAGGTGCATCACCGCATGCACTCTGGGGCTCCTAGTGGGGCAGGGGTTTGCTCATTGTCGGTACTATTGCTGATTATGAGTGAAACTGCGAACCCAGCTGGACAAACCCCTTCCGTAGCCCCGAAGCATCCGCGCAATATTGTCGTGGGTGTTTCTGGTGGCATTGCCGCTTATAAGGCAGCACATCTGGTGCGCAACCTGAAAGAACATGGCGATGATGTGCGGGTGGTTCCCACCGAGGCAGCATTGAACTTCGTGGGTGCGGCTACCTTTGAAGCGTTATCCGGGCACCCAGTATCCACCACGGTTTTTGACGCGGTGGATGAAGTACAGCACGTCAATATCGGCCAGCATGCTGATGCAGTGGTGGTTGCGCCTGCCACCGCCGATGTTATCGCACGCATTGCGGCAGGTCGGGCTGATGACCTGCTGACCGCCACCGTTTTAGTTGCCACCTGTCCTGTTATTGTCGTGCCAGCCATGCACACTGAGATGTGGTTTAACCCCGCAACCCGGGACAATGTTGCTACTTTGCGCCGGCGCGGGATCACGGTGATGGAACCAGCACATGGGCGCTTGACCGGAAAGGATACTGGCCCGGGGCGTCTTCCAGAGCCAGAGCAGATTGCGGAACTGGTGCGCACGCGATTAGCTGGAATTGATATCAACTACGACTGGCAAGGTCTGAAGGTTTTGATCTCCGCGGGTGGCACGCAGGAAGACTTGGACCCGGTGCGTTTTATTGGCAATCGCTCCTCAGGCAGGCAAGGATTCGCCCTGGCAGAAATTGCGGCACAGCGCGGCGCGGACGTCACCATTGTTGCCGGCAATACCGTAGATCTGCAGACTCCATCGGGCGCGGAAATCGTCAATATTGTCTCCACTTCGGAACTCAAAGCAGAAATGGACTCACGCGCCCGCGATGCGGATATTGTCATCATGTCGGCAGCTGTGTCGGATTATCGCCCAGCTTCCGTTGCGTCTTCCAAGATGAAAAAGGGCACCAATGATGATGCCTTGTCCACGCTGCACATGACTGAAAACCCGGACATCTTGAAAGGCCTCGTAGCAGCACGCGAGCAGGGCGAGATTTCGCAGGAAACCACAATCGTGGGCTTTGCCGCAGAAACCGGGGATGAAAAATCCTCGCCATTGGAATTAGCGCTAGTGAAATTCCAGCGCAAGGGCTGCGATGTGCTCATGGCCAATGATGTCTCTGAAGGCAAAGTCTTTGGCAATGTCAATAATGAGGGCTGGATTTTAACCAAGGAGCTGGAGCCACGCACGGTTGCCCATGGCACTAAGCAAGTAGTGGCCGCGCAGATTCTGGACGTCGTGAATGAAATTCGCCATGAAGCAGGGGCGTAGCTTGCCGCTCTAGACCACTTAGTCTACGATTGGCAGACGCATAATAATTCTATTTCCGGTGCCGGTTTAACTGAAGTAAGACACCGAATATCCTAACGCAAGAAGGAACCAGTGACTGCAACTCCTGAGGCTTCAAAGCGCCTATTTACCAGTGAATCTGTAACCGAAGGTCACCCAGATAAGATCTGCGACGCGATCTCAGATACCGTTTTAGACGCACTTATCGCCAAAGACCCGAACGCACGCGTGGCCGTGGAAACTTTGGTGACCACAGGTCAGGTCCACGTGGTGGGTGAGGTCAGCACCACCGGCTACGTAGAAATCCCGACGCTGGTGCGAAACACCCTGCGTGAAATCGGCTTTACCTCTTCCGATGTGGGCTTTGATGGCAACACCTGTGGTGTGAGCATCTCTATCGGTGAGCAGTCGCAGGAAATCGGTGACGGCGTGACCACCTCTACCGAGGCACGCAATGGCGGCGAGTTTGATGAGCACGACATTGCCGGCGCTGGCGACCAGGGCCTGATGTTCGGCTACGCCACCAACGAGACCGAAGAGTACATGCCTTTGCCGATTGCAGTGGCACACCGTTTGTCCCGTCGCCTGACCCAGGTTCGCAAGAGTGAAATCGTCCCGCACCTGCGCCCTGACGGCAAGACGCAGGTCACCTTCGCCTACGACGGCGATACTCCAGTTGCATTAGACACCGTGGTGATTTCCACCCAGCACGATCCAGATATCACTCAGAACTGGTTGGCTGCGCAGCTGCGTGAGCACGTAGTGGAGTGGGTCATCAAGGATGCTGGATTAGAAGAATTTTATAACGAGGACACCACCTTGTTGGTCAACCCATCGGGATCGTTCATCCTGGGCGGTCCCATGGGGGATGCGGGTCTTACTGGCCGCAAGATTATTGTTGATACCTACGGCGGCATGGCTCGTCACGGCGGCGGAGCTTTCTCCGGCAAGGACCCTTCAAAGGTCGACCGCTCAGCAGCGTACGCAATGCGCTGGGTCGCAAAGACCATCGTTGCGGCAGGGCTTGCAGACCGCGCAGAAGTGCAGGTGGCTTACGCCATCGGTCGCGCCAAGCCAGTTGGTTTGTACGTTGAGACTTTCGGCACGGCTAAGCATGGCCTAGACGATGCAGCGATTCAAGCTGGCGTGGCTCAGGTCTTTGACCTGCGCCCAGCAGCAATTATCAAGGACTTGGACTTGCTGCGTCCGATTTATCGTCAAACGGCTGCTTATGGTCACTTTGGTCGCACCGACCTGGCTCTTCCGTGGGAGTCTTTGGAACGTGTCGACGCACTTCGTGAAGCAGTAGGTCTTTCAGTAGAATAAGCGCTTATGCCTAAGAAGATACCCGCCACCACTAAACCGGTTGTGCGGGTATTGCCATTATTAGGGGTCTCGCACCTGGATCGGCTGTTTGATTATCAGATTGCAGAAGAAGATTCCGAGGCAGCACAGCCAGGGGTGCGGGTACGCATTAGGTTCAATGGCAGGCTAGTCGATGCCCTCCTGATCCAACGCTTAAGCGAATCCGACTTTGAGGGCCGTTTAGCTTTCATTGACCGGGTGATTTCCCCGTTTCCTGTATATCCGCCACAATTGGCGAGCTTGGTGGATGCGCTTGCTAATCGTTATGGTGGCACCCGTTCAGATATCATCCGCTTTGCTATTCCACCACGGCATGCCAAGGCCGAAGAAGCGGACCTAGAGACGACGTTTGAGGAATTAGGGGAGATTGCAGAACCTGACTTGTCTTCTTGGTCGGCGTATCAATTTGGCGAGTCTTTTGTAGATTTTGTCTTAGAAGGCAACACTGCACGCGCCGCATGGCAGGTAGCGCCTGGTGATGATTGGGCAGCGGCCATTGCAGCACTTGGCACCAAAGTCGCCAAAAGCGGACGCGGGGTACTCGTGGTGGTACCTGATCAGAGCGATGTCGATGTGGTTGAATCCGCTTTTCGCAAATATGTCTCCGCAAAGCAAGCGACGGTCTTGAACGTCTCTCAAGGTCCGCAGGCACGCTACCGGCGCTACCTTTCGGTCCTAGTAGGCCAAGCACGCATTGTGATCGGCACGAAATCTGCAGCGTTTGCGCCGGTAAAAGACCTAGGTTTGGCGGTCATTTTTAATGACGGCGATGACAATCTCGTCGAACGCAGCGCTCCCTATGTCCACAGCCGCGAAGTGCTCACCACGCGCAGCGCGCAGGAAAATGCTTCCTTGTTGATCGTTGGCCATTCGCGCACTGCAGAAACTCAATTGCTGGTCAGCTCCGGTTGGGCACATGACCTTGTCGCAGCGGAGTCCACCTTGCGCACACGCATGCCGTCGATGGTCGCTGTGGGCCCCTATGGACTGAACTTTTCACGCAACCTGGCCTCGGGCACCACCTCTTTTGATGGGCGCGCATACCAAGCGGTAAAAAGTGCGCTTGACCGTGGGGAACCGGTGCTGGTGCAGTCCCCACGCAAAGGCTATGTGCCCACCTTGGCGTGTGCTAAGTGCTTTACCCGCGCGCGTTGCCGGCACTGCAACGGCCCATTGTCGCTGCCACATTCGCATGAACAAGCAGCAACGCCATCATGTGCGTGGTGTGGAAAATTAGAAACCCGCTTCAAATGTAGCGAGTGCGGTTCAAATCGCCTGCGTGCGGTCGTCATGGGATCAGAGCGCACCGCGGAAGAACTGGGACGTATCTTTCCCAATACCCGCATCATCGTCTCGGGCGGCAATAAGGTAGTTGAGACAGTACCCATGGCGCCAGCTTTAGTCGTAGCGACCCCGGGCGCGGAACCCCGCGTTGAGGTTGTTGGTGAGACCGAGTCCTACTATGGTGCTGCTTTATTGCTGGGGGCAGGTGCCTTGCTCAATCGCCAGGACTTGCGTGCTGGCGAAGACGCCCTGGCCAAGTGGCTGGCTGCGGCAACGATGGTGGCACCGTCGTCTAAAGGCGGGACTGTGGTGATCTCTGCGAATGCAGGGGTGCCGATCATCGACGCATTTCTAGGATGGGATGTCGTCGGTTTTGCGAAGACGGAACTTGCTGCGCGCCGCGAAGTGCGTTTCCCGCCGGCAGTACACATGGCCGCAATTGATGGCGCCGATGCGGCTCTAGATGACTTCTTGGAAGCAGCGAAATTGCCCGAGCACGCCGAAATCTTAGGCCCGGTGCCTTTGCCGGAGAATCTGTCCTTGCCGGGAGAATACGACACCAAGCGCTTCGGTCCTGCCCAAAGGCTTCTAATCCGAACACCTTTGGGGCCACGTTCGGAACTGGGGAAAGCGCTTCGTGCCGCTAATTCGAATCGGAGTGCGCGTAAAGATGATCTACCGCTGCGTATCCAAGTTGACCCGATCAATATTGGCTAGGCTGATGCGACTTGAGCTAAGCAGATTCACTATTGTGGGAGGCTAAGCGATACCGAGTGTGAGAAAGAGCGAAGAACCTTGACCATTAGAGAAATCCGGCTGTACGGCGACCCAGTATTGACCACCCGCGCTAGTGAAATCACCGAGTTTGATGAAGCTCTAGAAGATTTAGCTGAAGACATGCTGGAAACCATGGATGCGGCTGGGGGAGTAGGCCTTGCTGCCAACCAGATTGGCTTGTTAAAGCGCATCTTCGTCTACGACTGCTCCCATACTGAATCCGGCATGCGCGGGGCGATTATCAACCCGGTGTGGAAAGAACTCGGGGAGGAAACCCAAACAGGAATCGAAGGGTGTCTATCCATCCCAGAAATTTCCACTCCCACGACGCGTTTTGAAACCGTGTCCGTCAGCGGCCAAGATGTCCACGGTAATCCGATAAGCATGGTGGTCTCCGGATTGATGGCGCGTTGCGTGCAGCATGAAACTGACCATTTGGATGGCGTGCTATTTCTTTCCCGCTTAGAAGCCGATGAGCGTAAGCAAGCGATGTCGCAAATTCGCAATTCCGACTGGTTTAACAAGTAGAAAGCGACCCAGAGATAATGAAGCTAGTATTTGCTGGCACCCCGGAACCTGCTGTTCCTACTTTAAACGCACTAATTGCCTCGGGACATGAGGTGATAGCCGTCCTTACTCGCCCAGATGCGCGCAAGGGACGCGGGCGCAAAATGGTGCCCAGCCCGGTCAAAGAAGTAGCTCTTGAGCACGGAATTGAAGTCTTAACTCCGTCCACGCTTAAAGCCGGCACGGAAGATGGCAACGCCATCCGTGCGCGCCTGACAGAGCTTGCTCCCGATGCCATCCCTGTTGTGGCGTACGGCAACTTGGTGCCTAAGGACTTACTCGATGTAGCTCAACACGGCTGGGTTAATTTGCACTTTTCACTGCTGCCAGCATGGCGCGGTGCAGCCCCTGTGCAGGCAGCAATCAATGCTGGCGATGACATCACTGGCGCAACTACTTTTCAGATTGAAGAAGGCCTAGACACCGGTCCTGTCCTAGGTACGACGACTGAGACTATTCAAACCGTTGATACTGCCGGCGCACTTTTAGAGCGCCTCTCACATTCCGGTGCACAGCTGATGGTCGCGACGATGGATGGGCTGGAATCAGGCACGCTAGTAGCGCAGCCCCAGCAGGGCGAGCCCACGTATGCCCCTAAAATTTCGACTGAGGATGCACGTGTTTCGTGGACCCAGCCTGACTTTGCCGTTGGCCGCCACATCCGCGCGCACTCACCTTTCCCAGGGGCGTGGACAATGCACGGGGAAGACCGCATCAAAATTGGTAAAGTCAGCCCGCTGCATGCTGCTGCGCAAGAACTCGGCGAATTGCCGCATCTTGAACCCGGCCAGTTACACATCACGAAGAAGGCTGTCTACATTGGCACGGCTTCAACTCCAGTGCGTATCGATGAGCTGCAGCCAGTAGGTAAGAAGATGATGAACGCGGCTGACTGGGGACGCGGTCAGGGAGCTAAGAATAACTCCGAAGATAACGACATTGACGGCGAGGTATTTTTCGCATGAGTGGTGGATTTCGCTCCCGGTCCAAATCCGGCGATAACTCAGAAGCACGCACACCCCAAGGTGGCAAGAAACCCCAAAGTAAACCCTCCGGTGAACGGGTAAAGTACGACCGCCACGAACGCACAGGCGGCGGCCGTTCGAGCGGCGCCCGAGCAGGCGGTAGCCGCGCTGGCGGTAGCCGAACGGGTGGAAGCCGAGCGGGTCGAGCCGGTGGCACTAACCGCAATCGCGAGCGCCAGGTAGTAGATATTGTCCGCAACGCTGGCTCGGTTGGAGTCGACCTGCCGCGCGCAGTGGTCTATGAAACGTTGCTGCGCGTGCACCGCGATGATGCCTTTGCCAACTTAACCCTGCCCAAGGCACTGCGCGTTAATAAACTCGATGGCCGGGATGCAGCCTTTGCTACGGAATTAACCTATGGCACCTTGCGTGCGGAAGGTGTGGTCGACGCGGTCATCGCCAAGCACTCCTCGCGCGGGCTAGACAGCCTTGCCCTGGAAGTGTTGGATGCACTGCGCTTGGGGACCTACCAACTGCTGTACACCCGTGTCGAACAGCACGCGGCAGTCGATACTACCGTGCGTCTTGTGCAAGCAGCAGGGCATGAAAAGGCCAAAGGCTTTGTCAACGGCATTATGCGTTCCATTACGCGCGCGAACCCGCAGACCTTGCTGGAGCAACTAACTCCTGACGGCGAGATTGCCGCGATTGCTTTTCGCCATGCGCACCCCGAGTGGATTGCGCAGTCCTTCTCCCGCGTTGTGGGGCTAGGTGATTTGGAGGCGGCATTAGAAGGCGACTCGCAGCGTCCTATCGTGCACTTAGTTGCTCGCCCCGGCGAGATTACAGCCGAGGAACTTGCGCTGATGACGGGCTCTGAAGAAGGCAAGTATTCGCCTTATGCCGTCTACATGGAATCCGGGGATCCTGGAGAGCTGGAGCCTGTGCAGCAAGGCCTTGCGGCCGTGCAAGATGAGGGCTCGCAGCTTATCGCGCGTGCGGTTGTCGAAGCACCGATTGATGGGGAGGATCAAGGTCGTTGGCTTGATTTATGTGCTGGTCCTGGTGGCAAAGCGGCCTTGATGGGCTCGCTCGCGCGGATGGATGGCGCCACCGTGGATGCGGTGGAAGTCTCTTCCCACCGTGCGCAGCTGGTGGAAAAGACCGTGGGTGATTTGCCGGTACGGGTACACGTTGCCGATGGGCGCAGGCCGGGACTTGAGCCAGGTTTTGATCGCATTTTAGTCGATGCCCCGTGTTCCGGCCTGGGCGCTTTGCGCCGTCGTCCGGAGGCGCGCTGGCGTAAATCCGAGTCCGATATTACTGAGCTCACGCAGCTGCAATTCGAATTGCTGGAATCGGCCGTAGGCCTGCTTCGGCCAGGAGGGGTAATTGTGTACTCCACCTGTTCGCCAGATCTGCGCGAGACCCGCAGTATTGTCGACCGCGCGGTAGCGGAGCTAGACATCGTGGAAGACAACGCTCATGACTTGATTCCTGACATGGGAGATGTAGGCGAGCATAAGTCTGTGCAAATGTGGCCGCACCGCCATGGCACGGATGCAATGTTCTTCGCTGTGCTGCGCAAAAAGTCCTAAGATGGGCAGCATGACTTCTAGCTCTTTTAGTGCTCCAATTATCGCGCCTTCGATCTTGGCTGCGGATTTCACACGCTTAGGCGAAGAGGTGAAGTCCGTGGCTAATGCCGAATGGATTCACGTCGACATTATGGACGGCCATTTCGTCCCGAACCTGTCCTTTGGTCCAGATATCACCAAAGCCGTCGATGGAATCACGGATCAAACCCTTGATGTGCATTTGATGATCCAGGAGCCAGCACAGTGGGTAGACACTTACGCTAAGGCGGGTGCAGATTGCATCATCTTCCACGTCGAGGCGGTTGAAGACGAGGCAGCAGCGCTTGCACTGGCAGCTAAGATCCGCGAGCTCGGCGTTCGCGCTGGATTTTCCATTAAGCCCAATACCCCAATTGAGCCGTGGCTAGATAAGCTCTCCCACTTCGACTTAGCTCTGGTGATGAGTGTTGAACCGGGCTTTGGCGGGCAGAAATTTATGCCGGAGATGCTCGATAAGGTGCGCAAGCTCCGCTCAGCTATCGACGAGCAAGGCTTAGATACGCTCATCGAAATTGATGGCGGAATTTCTGCTGACACCATCGCGCAAAGCGCGGAAGCTGGCTGCGATGCATTCGTGGCGGGTTCGGCAATCTTTAAGCAAGCTGACCGCGCAGCCGAGGTAGAGAACCTGCGCACTTTGGCCACCGTCTAACTAAGGGATTACTGGATTATGGATAGCAACCCCGGTGCAGACCAAGCCGTGGCTCCGATTGTGGAGCAGGCGTTGCGCACCGCAATGTCTGCAGGGTGGGAAGTGCGCGGGACTACCAGCCCGAATCCACCGGTGGGTGCGGTAATTATTTCGACTTCGGGTGAGATTGTGGGCACCGGTGCGACTCAGCCGGTGGGCGGGGCGCACGCAGAAGTCCAAGCTCTAGCCGATGCCGCTGGCAAGACCGAAGGCGCTACCGCCGTGGTGACGCTGGAGCCGTGCCGGCATACCGGTCGCACGGGGCCATGCACGCAGGCTTTAATTGAAGCCGGCATCAAAGACGTCTTTTTCTTACACTCCGATCCGAATCCCAGTGCGGGCGGCGGGGCACAAGTGCTTGTCGATGCCGGCATCAATGTCGTGCAGCTGCCAAGCCCGGAGGGAGTACCGGATGCGCTCATTCCGTGGTTGAAGTCCGTGCAGTTGGGACGTCCCCACGTTACGTTGAAATTTGCGCAAACTATCGATGGCTTTACTGCAGCTGCCGATGGCACCAGCCAGTGGATCACTGGGGAAATGGCGCGTGACTATGTCCACGTTGACCGTGAACACCGCGATGCCATTATCATCGGCACTGGCACGGCCTTGATTGATAATCCATCGCTTACTGCCCGCTATCCAGACGGCACCCAACGAGAACACCAACCCCGGCGAGTTGTCATTGGCCGTCGCAATATTGCCGATGCCGGTGATGCCGCGTCTAATCTCAACCGGCTTGGATTTGAGCAATATGCCACCATCGGTGAAGCTCTGGCTGAGCTTTATGCCACCGGCGCCCGTGATGTGCTGGTCGAAGGCGGAGCAGGTTTGGCCTCAGGCTTTGCCAACCAAGGACTGGTGGACTGGCTGCAGGTCTACCAGGCGCCGCTCCTACTCGGTGAGGGAATTTCCGTCTTGGCACATCCGTTGACCAATACGTTGAAAGGCGCAGCGCGCTTTGCCCGCGGGCAGGTTCTGGCGCTGGGCGATGATTTATTAATCAACTACGTGCGTACTGCACACACTAAATAATTTCACTAAAGGAGAATTGGTTGTTTACTGGGCTGGTTGAAGAAAAGGGCAAGGTTATCGCGATGGAGGAGCTTGGGGATTCTATCCGCATGCAAATTGGGGCACCGGTGGTAACCGCTGATGCTCAACTAGGAGACTCCATTTCTGTCAACGGCGTGTGCTTGACCGTCGCGGAGTTGGGAGACGCGACGTTTATCGCCGACATTATGCAGGAATCTCTAAACCGCTCAGCTTTGGGTGAACTTGCGCCACAGAGCACGGTAAACCTAGAACGCGCCTTGCTACCTACCACCCGATTGGGCGGGCATATCGTGCAGGGGCACGTCGATGGCACCGCCAAACTTATCTCCCGCACTCCGTCGGATCACTGGGATATTCTGCGTTTCGAATTGCCTGCGGATCTAGCACGTTATGTTGTTGAAAAGGGCTCGATTGCGATTAGCGGCACGTCTTTGACGGTATCTGCAATTGGGGAAACCTGGTTTGAGGTCTCTTTGATTCCAGTTACTTTGCGCGACACCATCTTGGGTGATTTAGCCGAAGGTGATCTGGTTAATCTCGAGGTTGACGTGTTAGCGAAGTATGTCGAGAAGATGGTTCGCCCCCAAGGCGAGGTTTAACAAGGGTAGAGACTAAGCTAGATAGCTATGAACGCACCTTTAAATAGCGCAGTTCGTCTGGACTCCATCGAGGAGGCGATTGCGGATATCGCTGCCGGCAAGGCAGTAGTTGTAGTTGACAACGAGGACCGTGAGAATGAGGGTGACCTGATTTTCGCCGCGGAGCTTGCAACACCTGAGCTCGTAGCTTTTATGGTGCGCTATTCCTCGGGTTATATTTGCGTGCCTTTGCTGCCTGAAGACTGCAAGCGTTTGAACCTGCCACCGATGATGGGCAGGAATGAAGACGTGCGCGGTACTGCGTATACCGTCACGGTTGATGCAAATACAGGCACCACCGGAATCTCCGCCACTAGCCGCGCAGAAACTATGCTCCGTCTCGCAGACCCTATGAGCGTGGTGGATGACTTTACCCGCCCAGGGCATGTGGTTCCGCTGGCTGCGCGTCCTAATGGTGTGCTTGAGCGTGATGGGCACACGGAAGCCGCCATCGACTTGGCTCGCTTGGCGGGCCTGCGTCCAGCGGGTGTTTTGTGTGAAATCGTCTCTGAAGAAGACCCGACCACGATGGCTCGTTCCGAAGAGCTGCGTCGTTTCTCTGATGAGCATGACTTGAAGATGATATCCATCGAGCAGCTCATCGAATGGCGCCGTCACAATGAGACTCAGGTACGTCGCACGGTCGAAACCCAGTTGCCGACGGACTTCGGCTCTTTTACCGCACTGGGCTACAAGCACGAGATCGACGGCCAAGAGCACGTGGCACTGATTGCAGGTGGCGTGGAAGAACTCAACGGTGCCGAAGATGTCTTTGTCCGCGTGCACTCAGAGTGCCTCACCGGCGATGTCTTCCATTCCCGTCGTTGCGACTGTGGCCAGCAGCTGCACCAGTCTATGGAGATTATCCAAGAGGCTGGCCAGGGAATCATCATTTACTTGCGCGGTCACGAAGGCCGCGGCATTGGACTTTTGGCAAAGCTTAAGGCCTACAGCCTGCAAGATTCAGGCCTCGATACTGTCGATGCCAACCTGGAGCAAGGCTTGCCGGAAGATGCCCGTGAATACTCAGTCGCCGGGCAAATCCTGCGCGATCTGGGCATCAAGTCAGCAAACCTGTTGACCAATAACCCACACAAAGGCGAAGGCCTGCGTGGCTTCGGGGTAGAAGCGTCCGCGCATACTCCGGTAGAAGTAGAGCCAAACGCAGACAATATTGATTACCTGCGCACCAAGCGTGACCGCATGAACCACGATTTGCCGCAGGTTGCGCGGTGGGACGCTGCGCACGCGCTGAAGTAAGAACCCTGAAAAACGTCGAAGAAAGCAAGAACATGAGCAAAGAAGGACTACCAGAAGTCGCCACGATTGATGCCACCGGCATCTCCGTCGCGGTTATCAGCGCAACCTGGAACGCAGATATTTGTGACCGCCTCCATGAGCGAGCGCTTGCTCATGCACAGCAACTTGGCGCCGAAGCAGATGGTTTCCGCGTCGTCGGCGCACTGGAGATTCCCGTCGCGGTACAAGAAGCAGCACGCCACTACGACGCAGTTGTAGCACTGGGTTGTGTTATCCGTGGTGGCACTCCGCACTTTGATTATGTCTGTGACTCCGTCACTCAGGGCCTAACCCGAATTGCGCTGGATACTTCCAAGCCGATTGCTAATGGCGTCTTGACGGTCAACACCCACGACCAAGCGGTGGATCGTTCAGGTGCACCAGGTGCTGCCGAAGACAAGGGCGTAGAAGCCATGCAAGCGGCTTTAGATACTGTGCTGCAATTGCGTAATATCAAAGAACGCGCATCAAAGCGCGGACTGTAGGAGATGACTAATTCCATGACTGACTCAACGGCTGGTGCCCCCGGCGACTACCAACCGAAGAAGAAGCTAACTGATGAAGAGATCTTGGCGTATACCACCGCCGATCCCTTCGCTATGACCTCCACGAAGCCGTGGGAGTTGACTATTTCCTCGCCATTTCTGCGCAAAGTGGCGTGGGTGTGCATCGCGATTGTGATTCCCGTGCACCTTTTTATGGGCATCATGCTGGATGTCGAATTTACCGGTGCGTATATCACTTTCATCGATAAGCTAGCTTTCCCTGGCATCGGTATTGTCATATCGATAATCGCGTGGCTGGCTTTCAACCGTCCACGTCTGCGCGCTAATTCTGATGGGGTAGAAATCCGCAACATCATCGGCACGCGCTTTTACCCGTGGGAAGTCATCTACGGCATGTCTTTCCCCGAAGGCTCACGCATGGCGCGCATCGAATTGCCGAATTTCGAATACGTGCCAGTCTGGGCAATCCAATCCGGCGATAAAGAAGCAGCGATTGCTGCTACCCGGAACTTCCGCGAACTTGAAGCGAAGTACATGCCGCTGGATTAACCAGCACACAAGAAGGGAAGTTGGCCACCGTGGCAGATCCAAGCACTTACCGGCCTGCTCCTGGAACCATCCCGACAGATCCAGGCGTATATAAATTCCGCGATGAAAATAAACGCGTTGTATATGTCGGGAAGGCGAAAAACCTTCGCTCGCGGCTCTCGAACTATTTCCAAGACATCACGCAGCTGCATCCTCGCACTCGCCAAATGGTGCAAACCGCGGCGAGCGTCGAGTGGACGGTTGTTGCCAGCGAAGTAGAAGCTCTTGCGCTGGAATATACGTGGATTAAGAAATTCGATCCGCGCTTCAACGTCAAATACCGTGACGATAAAACTTATCCGATGCTGGCGGTATCCGTTGGCGAGCGCATTCCGCGAGCATTTTTCTACCGTGGTCCGCGCCGTAAAGGTGTGCGCTACTTCGGGCCTTATTCCCACGCGTGGGCTGTGCGTGAAGCCTTGGATCTACTCACGCGCGTCTTTCCCATGCGCACGTGCTCCAAGGGCGTATACAACCGGCACGAAAGCCTTGGCCGACCATGTCTTTTGGGCTATATCGGCAAGTGCAATGCACCGTGTATTGGGCGAGTGAGCGAGGACGAGCACCGCGATACTGTTAATCAGCTGGTCTCGTTTATGAACGGTAACACCGGCCCGGTGGTACGCCAGCTTACGGCACAGATGCAGGAAGCATCGGAAGCACTGGAGTTTGAACGCGCGGCACGCCTGCGCGATGACCTTGAGGCCATTAATAAAATCATGGAGCAACAAGCTGTTGTCTTCACTGATTCGACGGATGCGGACCTCATCGCTTTTCACACTGATGAGCTGGAAGCCGCAGTGCAGATTTTCCACGTGCGCGATGGACGTATCCGCGGCCAACGCGGCTGGGTTGTAGAGCGCATGGGCGACCAAGCCCCACTGGAGAAAGTCGACGAGGGCGAAGACGATCCCGCACTTGCTTTGCTGATGCAAAACTTCCTCATTCAGTTCTACGGTGATGCTGTCGAACGCGAAAAGATTGAAGCCGAAGAAGATGCTGCATTACAGCGCAGGGGAGTAGACCAAGAATCCCGCGCTACGCCCCGGCAAGGCAAAGTTATTCCGCGTGAGATTCTCGTGCACACCATGCCCGAAGAGTCTGATGAGGTAGTCAAGCTTTTGGAAGACCTGCGTGGTGCGCAAGTGGATCTGCGTGTCCCGCAGCGCGGCGATAAGCGTGCGCTGATGGAAACGGTGGAAAAGAATGCCAAGGATGCGCTGCGCCAGCACAAGCTCAAGCGCGTCGGCGATCTGACCGCGCGTTCGGCGGCGCTGCAAGATATCCAAGATGCGCTGGGCATGGAAACCGCGCCGCTGCGTATTGAATGTACGGATATCTCCCATATCCAGGGCACCGATGTTGTGGCATCGCTAGTTGTCTTTGAAGACGGCGTGCCGCGCAAGTCTGACTACCGGCGCTACCGAATCAAAGAGGCCGCGGGCGATGGTCGCTCGGACGACGTCGGTTCTATCGCTGAAGTCACCCGTCGCCGCTTTAAGCGTCACCACGAAGATAAATTGGCTCTTCCCGATGAAGAAGCCGAGGCATCGAACTTTGCTGATGAAAATGTCATCGAGGAAACCACGGATGTGGCGCGAAAGTTTGCCTACCCACCTCAACTCTTTATCGTTGACGGTGGCGCCCCGCAGGTAGCTGCTGCTCAAAAGGTTTTTGACGAACTAGGCATCGTCGACGTGACCTTGGTGGGCTTAGCCAAGCGTTTGGAAGAAATTTGGGTCCCGGGTGACGATGAGCCAGTCATCTTGCCGCGCAATTCTCAGGCTTTGTATTTGCTGCAGCAGATCCGTGATGAGGCGCACCGCTTTGCCATTAGCTATCACCGCCAGCAACGCTCCAAGCGCATGCGTTCTTCTGTGCTGGACTCCATCCCCGGGCTGGGACCAACCAGGCGCACAGACTTGGTCAAGCACTTTGGCTCTGTCAAGAAGCTCAAAGAAGCTAGCCAAGAAGAGATTGCCGAAGTCAAGGGCATCGGCCCAAAGATGGCGGAAACCATTTTTGAGCATCTGCATGCTTAAAGCCGGAAGCGGTGTTGCACGTGGAAGAAAAATTGAGATCACAATCCCAACAATGCTTAATTAATCTCCCGAGATAACTATTTCACGTTAGACTGGCGGGCATGACAACCAATGAGATGCCACCGATTTTGCTGACTGGAATGTCAGGTGCCGGTCTGAGCTCGGCATCAAAGGTTCTAGAAGACAAAGGCTACTATGTCTCGCATAACTTGCCGCCACATCTAATCCCAGAGGTATTCAAAGCAGGGCGGGATAATGACCCACCCGTCAAGCCATTGGCCGTGGTCACTGATACACGTTCGCGGGTGTTTCCCGGCTCTTTCGGAGAAATACTTGCGGACCTAGAAGACATTGAGGTCAAGCCGACCATCTTGTTTTTAGATGCACGCGATGATGTTCTAATTCGCCGCTTTGATTCAGTGCGCCGCACCCACCCTTTGCAAAATGGGGACACCCTAAAGATGGGTATCAGCAGGGAACGCGAGGCAATGGAAGACGTGCGCGATGCCGCAGATGTCATCATCGACACGACTTCTTTATCTGTCCATGATCTGCGCCGCGCGATTGAAGCTTCCTTTGGTTCCATGAGCGGCAATCAGCAACACGTGACCGTGCAATCATTCGGGTTTAAGAATGGTTCACCGCGCGATGCCGACCTCATAGTAGATGTGCGCTTTTTGCCGAATCCCTATTGGATTCCAGAACTGCGCGGCTTCCGTGGAACCGATGTACCGGTTTCTGACTACGTGTTAAGCCAAGATGCCGCCGAGCCTTTCATTGAGAACTTCCTCGTGATGTTGGAATCCATGCTGGATGGTTATCGCCATGAGGGCAAGAATTTTATTACCGTCGGCGTGGGATGTACCGGTGGGCACCACCGCTCAGTCGCGGTATCTGAAGAGATCGTGCGTCGTTTGCGTCAGCGCACCGACTTAGATGTCAACGTTTTGCACCGAGACATCAATACTGGTTAACGTGCACTAAGCTCTTTTACATCTTTCTTTTGGCCTGCTTGTCCTGAAGGTTTCAGGCAAGCAGAGCTCTTTAATCCCCTAAGGAGTGTGTTGAGTACTTCTTCCGTTAATATCGCGTGTCTCGGCGGCGGGCATGGTCTGTTCCAGACCTTACTTGCCGCTCGGCAATGTGATCCCACCAATATTTCTGCCATCGTCACCGTCGCAGACGATGGGGGTTCCTCGGGACGCTTGCGCCGCGAGCTCGATATCATTCCGCCGGGCGATCTTCGCATGGCGCTGTCAGCTCTTAGCCCCGAAGATGACAATGGCCAACTGTGGGCAACGACATTGCAGCATCGCTTTGGTGGTACCGGTGCGCTTGCCGGCCACGCAGTAGGAAACTTGCTGATTGCGGGTTTGGCTGAAGTCTTAGGTGATATGCAGGCAGCGCTGGACCAGGTCACGACCTTGACGGGCTCCCGTGGTCGCGTGCTACCGATGGTTAATCAGCCGCTCAATATTGAAGCCGAAGTCGCAGGGCTTGACGATGACCCCCGTGTCATGCGCCCAGTACGCGGACAGGTTGCAGTCGCAACAACTCCTGGACAAGTACGCCGCGTGCATCTTTTGCCGGATGCCCCGCAAGCTAACCCTCGGGCGCTGCAAGCTCTTAACGAGGCGGACATCATCACCTTAGGTCCAGGATCATGGTTTTCTTCCGTGTTGCCACACGTGTTGGTTCCACAGATTGTTGATGCCATTTCGCGCTCTAATGCTCTGCGCGTGCTGGTTCTTAACCTATCTGCAGAGCCAGGGGAGACCAGTGGCTTTTCTGTCGAGCGCCACCTGCACGTGCTCGCCCAGCATGCTCCGAAGCTGCGTGTTGACCGCGTCGTGGTCAATAGTCATATGCAGCTAAGCGGCAGTGAGCGTAACCATATCCAGCGTGCGGCTGCGCAGTTGGGTGCGGAAGTCGTTTTTGATGATGTCTGTATGGTTACTGATGATGGATTAGAGCTCAACCGCCACGATCCGGCTAAACTAGCGCGCGTCATTCGATCTTTGCACGATGAGTGGGTCACAGCACGCTAACCGCGGTTAGCTGCCTGAGCAAAGGCTCGGGCAGGTGCGCTATCGTTAATAATCTGACTCGGATGAGTATTTTCAAAAGGCAGGGAGATTTCTACAGTGGCATTGACCGATGACGTCAAGAAGGAACTTACGGCGACGACGACTACCCGTCCCAGCGCCCGTGCTGCCGAGGTTGCAGCGATTCTTCGCTTTGCAGGTCAGCTCCACACCTCCAATGGCCAGCTTGCTTATGAGATTGAATTAGAAGACCAGGCGATTGCCGATCGGTTCATCAACGCTATCCAAGATCTCTACGATATTAAGGCCTCAAGCCATATTGTTGGTCCGCAAGGATCGACTAAGAAATCGCGCATTCAGTTGCGCATTGGTGCAGGCGCAAAGGAATTAACCCGCCGTTTGGGCTTGGTGACACGTTCTGGCCATCCTGTGGTGGGCCTGCCACCGCAGGTGGTCTCAGGTTCTATTGCCGATAATGAAGCAGCGTGGCGCGGTGCCTTTTTAGCGGCAGGGTCGCTGACGGAACCGGGACGTTCTTCTTCCCTGGAAGTTGTGTGTCCATGCCAGGAAGCCGCACTAGCGCTTGTTGGTTGCGCGCGTCGCCTCGGCATCTCTGCCAAGACGAAAGAAACCCGCGGCGCCGATCGCGTGGTCATTCGTGATGGCGATGCCATTGGTGCACTGCTGACACGCATGGGTGCGCAAGTTACCCGCCTGCAGTGGGAAGACAAACGCCGCCGTCGGGAAGCACGCGCTTCTGAAAACCGTCTGGTGAACTTCGATGATGCTAACTTGCGTCGTAGTGCCCGCGCTGCTGTGACTGCTGCGGCGCGTGTGGAACGCGCGATGGAAATCCTCGGCGATGAAGTACCTGAGCATTTGGCTGATGCTGGAACGCTGCGAGTGCAGCATCGACAAGCATCGCTCGAAGAGCTGGGCCGACTGGCTGAACCGCAGATGACCAAGGATGCTGTTGCAGGCCGTATTCGCCGTCTGCTGTCGATGGCGGACCGTCGGGCGCAAGAACTAGGTATCCCTGATACCAATGAAGCAATCAACGAGCTTTCCTACGACGCTGACGAGTAGGACAATCGGCGAACAAAGCTGAGAAATAGCAACGGTGTGCGTGTGATATCGCCACCGTTTTTCTAACTGAGACATATATCACACTTGATGTGTGGTAATTCGGTCACAATCGGACATATACGGATTTACCTGCTGCAATCGCGCCGGCCCTTGCCCGAAATTGCGTGAATGTTAGTCTGATTGTGTTGGAATATCCGCAGAATGTGTGGGTTTGCTTTTATAAATCTGCGCAGTGTAGGGAACCTCGGTACTATCGGCAGTGTCGGAGAAACTTCCTCGATATAAATCTTTGAAGTAATTCTCCCAGGCAATAGCTTTTGTCGTACTCCGCTTCCCAACTTTTTAGGAGACAACTACCGTGACCACCCGCATTGGTATTAATGGCTTTGGCCGCATTGGCCGTAACTTGTTCCGCGCAATTGCGCAGGGTAACACCGACTTAGAAGTCGTGGCACTCAACGATCTCACTGATAACGCCACCCTGGCGAATCTTCTAAAGTACGACTCCGTGTTGGGGCGCTTTGACGGGGAGATTGACTACGATGATTCGGCGATCATCGTCAATGGCAAGCGCATTGCTGTCTACGAAGAACCAGACCCAAAGAACCTCAAGTGGGCTGACAACAACGTCGACATCGTCGTCGAGTCCACTGGCCGTTTCACCGATGGCGAAGCAGCGAAGGCGCATATCGAAGCTGGCGCAAAGAAGGTCATCATCTCCGCACCTGCGAAGAATGTTGATGCAACCTTCGTCTATGGCGTGAACTCGGACACCTACGATCCGGCCAACCACAACATCATCTCGGCTGCATCCTGCACCACCAACTGCCTAGCACCAATGGCAAAGGTTCTGCACGAGAAGTTCGGTATCGAAAAGGGCCTGATGACCACCATCCACGCCTACACCGGTGACCAGCGCCTGCAGGATGCACCACACAAGGACATGCGTCGTTCACGCGCCGCAGCGGTCAACATGGTTCCAACCTCCACCGGCGCAGCCAAGGCTGTCGCATTGGTGCTGCCTGAATTAGAAGGCAAGCTGGACGGCTACGCAATGCGTGTTCCAACCATCACTGGTTCTGCTACCGACCTGACTTTCACTGCGTCCCGCGACGTTACTGCGGAAGAGATCAACGCTGCGATCAAGGAAGCAGCCACCGGCGAATTCGGTGAAACCCTCGCGTACACCGAAGACCCAATCGTCTCTACCGACATCATCTCTGATTCCCACGGCTGCATTTTTGACGCTGGTATGACCAAGGTCACTGGCGGAAATATGGTGAAGGTTCTGGGCTGGTACGACAACGAGTGGGGCTACACCTCCCAGCTGGTTCGCACCACCGCACAGGTTGCTGCAGCGCTGTAAAGCCTGCTGGTAATATTTCCATGTGCTTGAAATGAGCTATACCGACCCGCCTTAGCTGGCTGGGTCGGTATTGTTTTAGGTAAAGCTTTCACACAATTTTTCTATTGCGTGCCAATCGTGCACAGAAACAAGGAGTTGACATGGCATTTAAGTCCCTGGATGATTTGCTGGCAGAAGGCGTCGATGGGCGCCACGTGCTGGTTCGCTCTGACTTTAATGTTCCCCTCGATGACGACGGCAATATCACCGACCCAGGCCGCATCAATGCCTCCCTGCCGACTATTGAAGCTTTGGTCGAAGGCGGCGCGAAAGTAATCCTCAGTGCTCACCTGGGACGGCCAAAGGGAGAAGTCAACGAGAAGTACTCCCTGGCGCCGGTTGCAGAGGCTCTCAGTGAAGCACTGGGGCAATTCGTTGCGCTAGCTGGCGATGTTACAGGCGAAGATGCACATGAGCGCGCCAATGGCTTAAGCGAAGGCGATGTCATGCTCATTGAAAACGTGCGCTTCGATCCTCGTGAAACCTCCAAGGATGAGGCCGAGCGTGCAGAGTTTGCTGCAGAATTAGCTGCTCTGGCTGCTGACGATGGTGCATTTGTCTCCGATGGCTTTGGTGTCGTGCACCGTGCGCAGGCCTCGGTTTACGATGTTGCCAAGCTATTGCCTGCATACGCAGGCAAGCTGGTGCAGTCGGAGCTTGAGGTGCTGTCGACGGTTGCGCAGAACCCTGAGCACCCTTATGTCGTTGTGCTCGGCGGCGCGAAGGTCTCAGACAAGCTGGGCGTTATCGAAGCCCTAGCTGATAAGGCTGACAAGGTCATCATCGGTGGTGGCATGTGCTACACGATGTTGGCGGCGCAGGGCTACAACGTCCAAAAGTCCTTGCTGCAGGAAGACCAGCTTGATGACTGCAAGTCCTTGCTGGAGCGCTTTGGCGACAAGCTCGTACTACCAGTTGACCTCGTTGCGGCTTCCGAGTTTGCAGCCGATGCAGACAACAAGGTCGTCGAACTAGACGGCATTCCTGAGGGCTGGATGTCGTTGGATATCGGACCAAAGTCCGTCGAGGCATTCGCTGAGGTTCTGGCTTCGTCCAAGACTGTGTTCTGGAATGGCCCAATGGGCGTATTCGAAATGGAAGCGTTTGCGCAGGGCACCGCTGGTGTTGCGCAGGCCATTATTGATGCAACCGCCAACAATGGTTCCTTTACCGTCGTCGGTGGCGGCGACTCTGCTGCATCAGTGCGCACCCTCGGTTTGGATGAAGCTGGCTTTAGCCACATCTCCACCGGTGGCGGCGCATCCTTGGAATTCCTGGAGGGCAAGACCCTGCCAGGCGTCGAGGTTCTTGAGTCCTAAATCGCGGTAGTTTTCCGTTACTTTTTGAAAGGATGTGTGTCTAATGGCGCGTACCCCACTTATTGCTGGCAACTGGAAGATGAATCTTAACCACAAGCAAACTATCGGTGAGCTGCAAAAGTTCGCCTTTACTTTGCCAAAGGAATACTACGAAAAGGTAGATGTTTCCTTCTTGGTGCCTTTCACCGATATCCGCACCGCCCAGACGCTTGTAGAAGGCGACAAGCTTAAATTCACCTATGGTGCCCAAGATATCTCGCAGCACGAGTCCGGTGCGTACACCGGTGAAGTATCTGGCGCAATGTTGTCTGCACTGGGTTGCACCTACGTCGTTGTCGGCCACTCCGAGCGCCGCGAGTACCACAATGAATCTGACGAACTGGTGGCTAAGAAGGCCACCGCAGCGTTGGAAAACGGCATGTCTCCGATTGTCTGTGTTGGTGAGCCGTTGGAGATTCGCGAAGCCGGCACCCACGTCGACTATGTCGTTGAACAGACCCGCGCGTCGCTTGCCGGACTGGATGCTGATGCTTTGGCGAAGACTGTCATTGCCTATGAACCAGTATGGGCAATTGGTACCGGCAAGGTCGCCTCAGCTGACGATGCCCAAGAGGTTTGCGCAGCAATTCGTGCATTGGTCAAGGAACTTGCTGGCGACGATGTCGCTGCCGGCATCCGTATTCTGTACGGTGGCTCCGTCAAGACCGATACCATCGCGGAAATTGTCTCTAAGCCAGACGTAGACGGTGGCTTGGTCGGCGGCGCTTCACTCAGTGGTGAAGAATTCGCAAAGCTGGCGGCATCTGCTGCGAACGCTGTTTAGTGGCCTTAGGGCCGTGCTCAACGCAAGCGGATGGCAATGGTGTAATATTGCCAGAAGCGAATATCTCATATCAACATGCAAGGTAGCTAATTAATGATTTTGACTCTGCAAATCGTACTGGTCATCGCCGCGATTTTGATGACAGTGTTCGTCTTGCTGCACAAGGGCAAGGGCGGCGGCTTGTCCAGCCTTTTTGGTGGCGGCGTTCAGTCGAACCTCTCTGGTTCCACCGTGGTGGAAAAGAACCTCGACCGTTACACCGTGGTCATGGTCATCATTTGGCTTGCCTGCATCATCGGCCTTAACCTCATTCAAGCTTACGCTTAAAGCTTTTTCCTGGAAGCACTAAGCCCCGCTCAGAGAAATTCTGAGCGGGGCTTAGGACGTTTTACAACCGAATTTTATTTAGGCAGTTTGCCAGCGGCGTTCTCTGCGAGGAAGAGAATGGTTTCCTCCGCACCGTGAGCACCGGCGGCTGGCCAATCCTCGGCAGGGGAGCCAGCCGCCACGTGCGCTGCGGCCTCGGCTTTTTCTTCACCAGCAACAAGCAACCAGACATGCTTCGCTTTAGCGATGGCCGGAAGCGTGAGTGTTAAGCGTTCTGATGGTGGCTTCGGACTATCATGCACGGCGACCACAAATTCTTCCTGTTCACGCACAGCATCAGTATGCGGGAAAAGGGAATTGATATGTCCTTCGCCACCCATGCCCAGAAGATGAAGGTCGAAGCCCTGGGGTGCGTATTCGCGCAGTTCCTCTTCGTAGGCATCGGCAGCTGAGCTCATGGAAATCGCGCCCAAGTCAAAGCCGTGGATGTGACGATTCGGGATATCGACGTGGTCAAGAAGCGCTTCGCGTGCCTGGCCCTCATTGGAGTCCGGGTCACTAACCGGAACGTTGCGCTCATCACCAAAGAAGATGTGAATGCGTTCCCAATCAATACGCAAAGCAGGGAAATCTTCCCCCTGGTCACGCGCTGCTTGGTCTAGGCGGCGTAGTTCCTTGAGCATGCCAATGCCAGCGCCACCGCCGGTGAGTACAACTCGCGCAATACCATCGCCATGGACACCTCCATTAAGAGACTGTGCTTGTGCGACGACGTCAATGAATTTCAACGCCGCGGAAGATATGAGCTCCTCGAGGTCAGCAACGCGATTAATAGTCACCATGACTAAAGTTAATGTCCTTTCACGTACCTGCGCTGTTTTAAAAATTTTCCAGCGCAGAAAACTAAGCGATATAAAACTAGTTAGTAGTCTACTTGGCGCAGTCCACGCAGTGTGTGTGCATAGGCCTTATCCGCATCCAAGTGGCGCAATTCTTCAGACAAAATCTCTGCGCTGGAGCGGGTATTGAGCGCGACCATGGACTCGGGCGAACCCGGAACATTGACACGGACAGAACCTGCTTCCACGGCATCAATGATGATGTCGGAAGTATCGCGGAAAAAGTGCACGCTATGAATCGTGAATTTCTCATCCGCGCTGGATTTGGCACCGGAGAGTTCAGTAACCAGCCGCTTCACGGGAACGCCTAAGCGATCATGCAACCATGCTGCCGCAAGATCGACTGCCAAGCTATTGCTTGGGCCGGAGACTTCCACGCGCTGCACTGCCTCATGCGGCAAGCGGTCCAAAGACGAGGCGACGATACCGCGCCACTGAGTAATCTCACCCCACGCCATATCGGTATCACCCGGGGTGTAGCCGGAGGACAGGTTGCCCAGATCCTGCTTGGTGGTGGCATGGGTGATACGACGCTGGCCTAAGGCGCCAATCGGTGTGCGTGCAGGCTCCGGTGGCGCAGCAGTTGGCCACCAGACCACGATCGGGGTATCAGGCAGCAACAGGGGAGTAACAACTGATTCGGCGTTATCTGCCAAAGCACCGAAGAGGTGCATAACCACGATTTCAGAAGCGCCAGCCTCGCCGCCGACGCGCAGCTCAGCGTTAAGCAATGGCTCAGCGCGGCGATTACCGCGAATAACCACGAGCACCCGCGAGGGGTGCTCATGGGAGGCGTCACGAATGGAATCTAATACCGCATCGACTTCATCATCGGCGTTGACGACCACAATCAGGGTCAACACGCGAGACGTCGTCAGGGTGTAGTGCTCTTGAGCTTCAACGAGACCGCGCGCAATTTTGCGCGTGGTCGTATTGGGCATTGGGGTGATCACAGCTATTTATCCTTCACGCTTGATGATTTATGGACGACGCCAGGTGCGGCCAGTGCGCGAGAGCATGGCATCAGCCGATTCCGGCCCCCAGGTGCCCGCAGCATAACTTTCTGGTTGGCCATTGTTTTCCCAGTACTCCAAAATCGGGTCGAGCATGGCCCAGGAAAGCTCCACCTCTTCGTTCGTGGGAAACAGTGAGGATTCATCCAACAAAGCATCCAAAATCAAACGCTCATAAGCCTCCGGCGATTCTTCCGTGAAGGCCTGCGCATAGGAAAAGTCCATGTTAACGTCGCGGACTTCCATCGTGGATCCTGGAACCTTGGAACCAAAGCGCAAGGTCACCCCCTCGTCGGGCTGTACGCGAATGACCACGGCGTTAGCACCAAGTGCAGCGGCCTGATTGCTATCAAATGGCTGGTGCGGAGCTGGTTTAAAGACCAAGGCAATTTCGGTCACGCGCCGTCCAAGGCGCTTGCCGGTACGCAGGTAGAAGGGCACTCCGGCCCAGCGCCGTGAGTTGACCTCCAAGGTACAAGCCGCGTAGGTTTCCGTGGTGGAATTGGGGTCAAAGCCTTCTTCTTCGCGCAGGCCCTTGACGTATTCCGAGCCTTGCCAGCCAGCTGCGTACTGGCCACGCGCGGTGGTCTTAGACAAGGGGTAGACAGGCGTGGTTGCCTGCAAGACCTTGATCTTTTCAGCCTGCAGTGCCGAAGGACGGAAAGAGCTAGGTTCTTCCATCGCAACGAGCGCAAGGAGCTGAATGAGGTGGTTTTGGATGACGTCACGTGCTGCGCCAATGCCGTCGTAGTAGCCCGCACGTCCGCCCAGGCCGATGTCTTCAGCCATGGTGATTTGCACGTGGTCAATGTAGTGCGCATTCCACATCGGCTCATAAATCTGGTTCGCAAAACGCAATGCCATGATGTTTTGCACAGTTTCTTTGCCGAGGTAGTGGTCAATTCGGAACACCGCATCTTCGGGAAAGACCGCGTTGACGATCTCGTTGAGTTCGCGCGCGGATTCCTGGTTGTGGCCAAAAGGCTTTTCGATGATCACACGGCGCCATGAATCATCCGTTGGAGTTGCCATACCGACGCGTTCGATTTGGTGACAGATATCGGAGAAGTAGTCTGGCGGTACCGACAGGTAAAACGCCCAGTTTCCACCGGTGCTGCGTGAAGAATCTAGCTCTTTTAAGCGCGCGGAGAGAGCGTCGAAACCTTTGTCGTCAAAGTCACCGGAGACAAATTCAAAGCCTTGCGCAAGGTGCATCCAGACATTCTCACGAAACGGGGTGCGCGCTCCGGCTTCAACGGCCTGCTTTACATAGTCGCAAAAGGCTTCTTTATCCCACTGCCTGCGGCCGTAGCCGACGAGGGTAAAACCAGCTGGCAATAAACCTCGGTTGGCCAAGTCATAAATTGCCGGCAAGAGCTTCTTGCGGGCAAGGTCACCGGTTACACCGAAGATGACCATGCCGGCTGGTCCGGCAATGCGGGGGAGGCGTTTATCTTTATCATCACGCAGGGGGTTAACCCAGTCGCTAGGGCTAGTCACAAGCAAGCAATCCTTTCAGCGAAATTGAACTCTTCCGAGTCTACTAGCTTGTGCGGATTGATAGTTGCTTGCCACTAAAAGATGTCGGGTGCCAGCATGCGTTTATGCATCCTGACACCCGACGGGGGTTCTTACGCTACACCTAGGTAAGACGTGGGGTTACCGATTCGAGGAGTTCATTCCAAGCGTCGACGAACTTCTCTACGCCTTCGCGCTCCAGCTGCGCAAAGACATCGTCGAGATCGACACCAATTGCCGCGATATCACGCAGGACCTGTGCGGACTCTTCGGCGGTATTGGTCAAGGTGTCACCGTGCAAGGAATCGGATTCCAAGGTGGCATCGATGGTCTTTTCTGGCATCGTGTTGACCGTGTTCGGGCCAGCAAGTTCCGATACGTACAAGGTTGGTGCGTATTCAGGGTTTTTCACGCCTGTCGATGCCCACAGCGGACGCTGCAGGTTAGTGCCCTCAGGCAAGTCGGAAGCATTCTCCAGCTCAGAGAGGTACAAAGCATATGCCTGCTGTGCATTAGCAACGCCGGCCTTGCCGCGAAGCGCGAGTGCTTCATCGGAGCCAATCTTTTCCAAACGCTTATCAATTTCCACATCCACGCGGGAGACGAAGAATGACGCCACAGAGTGGATCTTGGAGATGTCCAAGTCGTTTTCTTTCGCGCGGCGGATGCCGGTCTTGAAAGCCTCGATGACTTCCTTGTAGCGCTCAAGAGAGAAAATCAAGGTGACGTTGACGGAAATGCCATCAGCCAAAGCTTCGCTGATAGCGCTCATGGAGCCATCGGTCGCTGGGATCTTGATCATGACGTTGTCACGGCCAACGCGGTTCCACAACTCACGAGCCTGCGCGATGGTCGCATCAGCGTCGTCAGAGATACGCGGATCTACCTCGATAGATACACGGCCATCTTTGCCGCCGGATTTCTCGAAGGTCTCCTGGAATACATCGCAGGCATTGCGCACATCGTCGATAGCCAGTGAGTAGACTGCCTCATCTGCCTTTGCGCGCTCTGCCTTTAGCTGTGCGAAGTCATCATCATAAGCGGTGCCCTGGGTCATTGCCGTGGCAAAAATCGCTGGGTTGGTGGTGACACCGACGATTGATTTGGTGCTGATGAGTTCTTTAAGGTTGCCAGACTCGAGGCGGTCGCGTGACAAGTCATCAAGCCACGTGGAGGTGCCAAGTTGTGCTAGTTCATCAATGGTGGTCATATGCCTTAACTCCTAATTCTTCGCTGCGGCTAGAGATTCTTCAGCAGCGGCGACGACGTTGTCGACGGTAAAGCCAAAGCGCTCGAAGAGCTCTTCAGCAGGTGCAGAAGCACCGAAGTGCTCGATAGATACTGCGCGACCTGCAAAGCCCAAGTACTTGTGCCACGACTGAGCGACGCCAGCTTCCACTGAAACGCGTGCCAGAACAGATGATGGCAGAACTTCTTCGCGGTATTGCGCAGGTTGTTCCTCAAACCATTCCTGGCATGGCATCGAGACTACTCGCGTTGCGGTGCCCGCGGATTCCAGCTGCTTTGCAGCCTCAACTGCAAGCTGTACCTCAGAACCGGTAGCGATGAGGATTACATCTGGGGTTTCCGCGGACTCTTCTACGAGGACGTAGCCACCGCGACGAACACCTTCGGCTGCCTTTTCCTTTGTGCCTTCCAGCACTGGGATGTTTTGACGGGTGAGGGAAAGGCCCTTTGGAGCAGCCTTGTATTCCATCGCTGCAGCCCATGCCTGCACGGTTTCATTAGCATCCGCTGGGCGGATAACCGACAGATTAGGGACCGCGCGCAGTGCAGAGAGCACCTCGACTGGCTGGTGGGTCGGGCCGTCTTCGCCCAGACCGATCGAGTCGTGAGTCCACACGTAGTAGGTATCAGTCGACATCAATGCGCCCAGACGGACAGCTGGGAACTGGTACTCGGAGAAGATCAAGAAGGTGCCGCCGTATACGCGGGTGTTGCCGTGCAGAGCGACACCGTTCATGATTGCAGCCATCGCGTGCTCACGGATACCGAAGTGCAGGTTACGGCCGGCGTGCGGATCCGCAGACCACATGTCGGTGGTGATAGACTCTGGGCCAAAGGACGGTGCACCCTTGATGACCGTGTTGTTAGAACCTGCAAGGTCAGCGGAGCCACCCCACATTTCCGGCAACTTAGCTGCCAGGGCCTGGATAGCTGCCTCAGAAGCCTTACGGGTAGCAACACCCTTAGGATCAGCATCCCAAGAAGGCAGGTCTTCAGCGAAGCCTTCTGGCAATTCACGTGCTGCGAGACGGTCAAACAGCGCCTTATTTTCTGGGTTGGCACTAGCCCACGCGTCGAACTTCTGCTGCCAGGCGGCCTTCTTCTCTTCACCGCGGTCAGCGAGCTTACGGGTGTGCGCGATAACTTCGTCGTCAATGTGGAAGTTAACAGCTGGATCGAAACCGAGGATTTCCTTGGTTGCTGCCACTTCATCATCGCCCAAGGCAGCGCCGTGGACGCCACCCGTGTTCATCTTATTTGGTGCTGGGTAACCGATGACGGTCTTGACGCGGATAAAGGATGGGCGAGAGGTCTCAGCCTTAGCGTTTTCTACAGCTTCCAAAATGGACACGACGTCTTCGCCGGATTCCACGGTCTGCACGTGCCAGCCATAAGCCTCGTAACGCGCATTGACGTCTTCGTTGAAGGCAATATTGGTGTCGTCTTCGATGGAAATGCGGTTGTCATCCCAGAAGACAATCAAGTTGCCCAGCTGCTGCGTGCCAGCCAGCGAAGAAGCTTCTGCGGTCACGCCTTCTTGCAGATCGCCATCAGATGCGATGACAAAGACGTAGTGATCGAATGGGGACTCGCCGGCTGGAGTCTCTGGGTCGAAAAGACCGCGCTCCTTGCGCGCTGCCATAGCCATACCCACAGAAGAAGCTAGGCCCTGGCCGAGTGGGCCCGTGGTAATTTCCACGCCATCAGTGTGGCCAACTTCTGGGTGACCTGGAGTTAGAGAATCCCAGGTGCGAAGTGCTTCGAGGTCTTTCATCTCCAACCCGAAACCGCCCAAGTACAACTGGATGTACTGGGTCAATGAGGAGTGACCGACTGACAAGACAAAGCGGTCACGGCCTGCCCAGTTGACGTCCTTAGGGGCGTGGTCGAGCACGTGCTGGTACAGCGTGTAAGCCAGCGGTGCCAAAGACATCGCGGTGCCCGGGTGGCCAGAACCGCAGTTTTGTACCGCGTCTGCTGCTAGAACACGCACGGTATCAATCGCGCGAGTGTCAAGCTCTGACCAGTCATCGGGGTAGCGACGCTCTGTCATCGCCTGCAATTCGGGGGAGAGGTTCGAAGAAGACACGGTTTAAGTTGCCTCACCAATCTAATCGGGATTATTACTGACGCGTACAAGTCTACTGATTCCTCGCCCGGGAAGGATCGACTAGATGAAGCTATTTCGTCCTTTCCACAAAAAGTTGTAGGCTGGGATGGTTAGCTGCTGCTTAACCTACTAATACGTAGATAAAAGTTGATGGGCTTATCGTCACAACACCCCAATGTGACATTGCCTACCAATTAGGTGCGGCGGGGAACTAGATTGATTTCCTGTTCGACTAGTAAAGCGTAATCGGCACTGTGGTGCCATTGTTTTTTAGTACAAATACGCGCCTGAACAAGCAGATAACACATGCTCCGATCAACACTCGGCGTATCTCAATTCTGCTGCACTGCGCATAGACAATTAATAGTTGGAGGAAAATTCCTTGGACACCATCAAGGCCTATATTGCTTTGACAAAACCTAGGATCATCGAGCTCCTCCTTGTAGCCGCCATCCCTGCCATGCTGCAGGCTCAGCGCGGTATCGAAGCCGCTGCCGATAATATTTGGCTCATCGTATCCACCATTTTCGGCGGATGGATGGGTGCTGCGGCAGCGCACACGTTTAACAACGTGGTCGAATATGAGCTTGATCAAAAAATGCAGCGCACACGCGCGCGTCCTTTGGTTCGTGGAAAAATCAGCCGTAAGAATGCTGCGGTCTTCGCCTTCATCATGCTGGCGTTGTCCGTGTTCTGGCTCGGAGTTTTGGCCAATTCGTGGTTAGCAGCATTTTTCGTCTTGCTGACCAACTTCTTCTACGTCTTCGTCTACACCAAGTGGTTGAAGATGAAAAACGAGCAGGGCATCGTGTGGGGTGGTCTTGCTGGTTGCATGCCAGCACTCGTGGGCTGGGCTGTTATTCGCGATAATGCGATGGACGGTCAGCCAGACCGCTGGTGGCAAGCAGTTGTTCTTTTCCTCATCATTTTCTTCTGGACCCCGCCACACACCTGGGCGCTGGCAATGAAGTACAAGGAAGACTACCGCCGCGCTGGTGTTCCAATGCTGCCGGTCGTTGCGAAAGAAACCGAAGTAACCCGTCAGATTGTGTGGTACACAGTCGGCACTGTGATTGTGACTTTCCTTCTGCTTCCCGCAGCATCCTGGATCTATCTGGTTGCCGCTGTAGTTTCCGGCATCGGATTCTTGTGGATGGCTATTCGCCTACACGATGGCGTGAAGAAGGGCGCGAAGGTCAAGCCAATGCGTCTGTTCATCTACTCCAATAACTACCTCTCGGTACTGTTTATCGGCCTTACCATTGATGCGATTGTCGGTTGGGAACCACTCGGCCGCATGCTGGGTTGGTCAACCGTTCTCTTCTAAGTACGTGCCCTCGATTGAGGGTATAAGTACATAAATACATAATTTAGACGTGGCCTCCACTGGGAAAACCCTGGTGGAGGCCACGTCCTGGTTGTGGATTAGTGCAGATTAGTGCCAGTTAGCGCTAATCTGTGCTGCTTGGTTGCACCCGGAGGACAATAGAGCCGGTGGTTTTACGGTTCTGCAAGTCGGTATGTGCTTGACGCGCGTCTTTAAGGTCATAGACATCGTGAACGCGGAAAGTGAGCTTTCCTTCGTTGACCATTTGTACGACGGTAGAAGCGCGCATCTGGAACTCAGCATCAGTGGCGGTATATGCACCGATAGAAGGGCGCGTGAGAAAGATTGAGCCGTGCTTATTAAGTACCTGTGGGTCAATCGGGTCCACAGGGCCAGACGCCGCGCCAAAGAGGCAGACGATGCCGCGTGGACGCACTACTTCGAGCGATTCCTGGAAGGTGTCTTTGCCGACGCCGTCATAGACAACATCGACGCCGCGGCCGCCATTAAAGCGGCGTACTTGTTCTGCGAGACCACCCGAATAGCGGAAGACCTGATCGGCGCCGGCTTCGTACGATAGTTGCTCTTTTTCATCGGAAGAGACCACCGTGTACACGGTGGCGCCTGCAGCCTTGGCCATCTGTGTGGCCAATAGGCCTACGCCGCCGGCACCAGCGGTAATCAAGCAGGAGCTATTTTCGTCCAAGTCGGCTACGCCGTGGATAAGGTAGTGCGCGGTGATTCCTTGCAGCAGCATGGTGCCAGCGACATTGATATCAATGTCATCAGGAACTGCCACCATGCGGTTGCGGTCTACGCATACTTGCTCGGCATAGGAGCCAAAGGCATTGTTCCAGGCAACCATGGTGCCCTCAGCGATTTCGCCTTTCGGGTCTAGTACTACCCGGCCGACGCCTTCTAATCCGATGGTAAAAGGTGTCGCGGCATTATAAATGCCCTCCCGATAATAGGTATCGATGTAGTTAACGCCGGCAGCGACGACGTCTACTAATACCTGCTCCTGGCTTGGAGTCGGGGAGGGCACTTCGGTGTATTCCAGTACTTCTGGACCACCATGTTTTGCTACCTGGATTGCATACATATATCCAGGCTAACTGTTTTTAGCGTGAAGCGAGTGCTTTTTGGCGCTTTTCGCGCTTGATATCACCCTCAGGTGAACCGGTCTCAAGACCAGAGGTGCCACCTGCTCGCACGATTCCATGAGCATAAAGCAGCGCTGAATACGCCGTAACAACGGAAGACATTCCGATGTGGAATGGAATGGTCCAGCGTGGAACACCCATGTAGAACTGGAATACACCAATCGCCCACTGCACGATAATGCAGGCGATAAGAACCCAGCCAGCGCTCTTGGCAGCTTGCGGCGCATCCTTGCGGTACAAAAGGACCTGGACGATGACAGTGAAAATAACGTAGACGTACATGCAGGCAGCATGAATATAAGCCATTACTTTGGTGTCCACATCTAAGCGGCCTTCCATGCCCACGCCGGCATCGCCAGCGTGCACACCAGAGCCAGTCACCATCGTGCCGGTCATCAACACGACGCCAAGCGCTACGGCGGCGACAATCGCGAGGTTGCGGATGACATCGTTAAGCGCTGGCGTGCGAGTGCCATCATCGGCTTCCTTAATGCGCGAATACAGCATGGCGGCAATCCACACCAGAACCATCGACGGAAGGAAGTGGATAGCCACAGCCCACCAACGAAGATCCAAAAAGACGGAGATAGCGCCGACGACGGCCTGTACAGCAATGCCCGCAAGTGATAACCACGCATAGAGTTTTAGTTCATAACGGCGCTTTGCCATATGCATAGCGACGATGACGGCAATTGCCGCAGCAGCAACCACAAAGGTCAACAAGCGGTTACCGAACTCAATAACCTGGTGAATCCACGGAGCGGCACCTGGAACAGGAACCAAGGAACCAGCGTGGCAGTTCGGCCAGGTTTCGCAACCTAAGCCCGAACCAGTAACACGCACAACAGAGCCAGTAACAGTGATGCCACCTTGGCAGATCAAAAGAATTAACGCGATAATTCTTTGCTGCTTAATCGACGGGGCAGCGTCGCGGAAGAAGCTGCGTACCCGGTTGATAGGGCCATAATTACTGTTTGTAGGTGTGTTTTGTGTGGAAGAAGAATCAGTCATGGCGCTCACAAATACCAACGTTACCTTTGAATATGGGGGTGACCTAAAAAATTTGGGGTGGGAAGAAGAAACTCACATTTAGCCTTCAAACCGGAACCATTTGCTTGCCGCAAACGACGCAACGACGGCCCATGCGGCCAAAGAGATCACTGGAAGAATCGGGATGGACCCTGCTAGAGCCTCAGCCAGTCCACTTGCAAGTGCGACCGACGGAATGATGTTGAGCCATCCGACATCAGTGAGGCCTTGGGAGTACAGTGTCCAGCCCACGATGCCCAGCAGCACGAACCAAATGAGGTTGGCAAGCGCAAGCACAATCTCAGCACTTAAGCTGCCGCCGACGGTAAGTCCCATGGCGGTAAACGTCGCAACGCCTAAAAGCAGGACCACAAAGGCGAGCAAGATTCCCGTTAGTGGCGCGCGGAAGCCGAGGAAATAAGAAGCAAGCCCCAAGATAATGACCTGGAGGCAGACCATGGCGAATACTGCGATGATTTTTCCGACGATGATGGCCCACGCCGGCGCACCGGAGGCGCCACTGCGTTTCAGGGCCCCATAGCGACGGTCAAAGGCCACAGCGATTGCTTGGCCGGTAAAACCAGCAGAGGTGGCAGCTACGGCAAAGACCATGGGAATGGCGCCATCCATGCCGCCGAGATCCTCAGCGAAAGGGAAGACGCGAAAAGCAATGAGCATGCCCAAAGGAATGATGATGCTCAATAGCTGCTGTTCGCTGTGGCGAACCATGAGCTTGGCTTCCATGATGCCCTGCGCAGTAATCATCGAGGAGACACTCGATGCGCGGGCATCAGGGGCAAAGGTGCCAGGGGCGAAAGTCGGCAAGACTTGTCCGTTCATCACGGCTTCAGATGAAGTGGTGTTGGCCATTGTGTGTACTTAGCTCCTTAAGTGCCGGCCGGTGATATCGAGGAAGACATCTTCCAAATTGCGATGCGATGTTTCTAACTGCGTGATCAGAACCTCTTGACGTTCCAATTCAGAGGCAATCTTTGCGATTGCTTCCGGTGTTGGCTCGAGGTTGATGCGATAATGCAGCGGTCGAATGGCAGCGATTGTTGACCCGACAGAATTTTCGAACGCTTGCTCATCAACATCTTTATTGCTGGTGATGAATACTCCTGCTGAATGAGCGATCTGAGTTAGCTCGTCCGGTGCTCCCATCGCGACTTCGTGGCCGTGGTCAATGATCAGGACGTTATCGGCTAGAGCCTCAGCCTCATCCATCAAGTGCGTGGTTAGCACGACTGCGACTCCGTCACGCTTGAGAGCGCGGATTAACTCCCACACCGCGATGCGCGATTGGGTGTCTAGTCCTGCGGTGGGCTCATCCAAAAAGACCAAGTCAGGCCGGCCGATGATTGCTAGCGCCAGTGCCAATCGTTGCTGCTGGCCACCAGAAAGACGGCGGTAGGTATTTTTCGCAACCCCGCTTAGCCCTAAGATGTCGATGAGCCAATCTGGATCGTGTGGATTGGCGCTATAGCGTGCTGCAACCTGCAGCATCTCGCGAACTTTGATGCCGGTGTAGCCACCGCCGCCTTGCAGCATGATGCCAACGCGCTCGCGGACTGCGTCGGGATGGGTTGCGGGATTGAAACCTAAAACGGAGATTTCTCCCGAAGTTGGGGCAATAAACCCTTCGCACATTTCAATGGTGGTTGTCTTGCCAGCGCCATTAGCGCCCAACAGACACAGCAATTCACCTCTGTGAACACTGAAACTTAAACCGTTGACCGCACGCTTGTCTCCGTAGTCTTTGATTACGTTCTCAAGGCGCAAAACCGGCTGTCCATCAAAAGTTGTACTCACGGTTTCCTAGTCTAGGACACGAGTTCTCATAAGGCGTAATGCGACCAACCCGAAGGTGATTAAGGTCGCTAATCCCACAGCCGCTGAAAGATAGATCTGCGCAATAGTTCCAGGCGGCAATCCGAGCCCGCGGGGCAGGACTACAAAGCTCATTACCGCAGAGTAAATCACCACGGAGTAGCGGAAGAACCAGCGGTTAGCCCATGCAGCAAGTGGGAAAATTGCCCACAGGATATACCACGGGTGCACTACAGGAAAAAGGATGACCAGAACCAAAGTAGATACTCCCAGTCCGCCAATGGGGTGCATAACCCCGCGGAAGGTTGCGAAAAGCATGCGCACCATAAACCCGGCTGCGGCCAGAATTCCGACAGCCCGGGTAACGGACAAAATGGCTTCAGTGTGATCGCCAAGGCCCAGCATCATGCCGATGAAGCCGGAAGCGACGCCGACATCGGTGGACACCGACAGCCATGAGCGAATTGTTGCGGCACCTCCTTGGCCAGTGATCCACCCCAGGCCAATACCGGAGATGACGGTAAATGCAGCGATGGTGGCGAGAAGGATGATGAAAAAATATCCGGCAGCTGCCAAAATCGCGAGCCAGGACATCATTTCAACTCGCTGGTGTAAAAAGCGTGCCAGCGCCATGCCAGCGAAACCGAGGCCAATAAAACCGGTCACTTTGACCATGCCCGCGGCGGAGATGAGCGCACCGCCCCCGAGGATGAGAAGCCATCCGGGCCAGGCAAAAGACATCGACAAGCGAGCGCTAGTATGCAGCTTATCGATGCCGCGTAGTGCCAATTCCATGCCGACCAACACGAAACCGAGCATGAGGGATTCATTATGAATACCGCCAATGAGGTGCAAAATGGTCAAAGGGTTTAAGATGCCCAGCCACAGTGCTGCCGCCGGTTGAACCCGACACCGCTTAGCCAAGGATGTAATTGCCCACCCTGCCGCAATGACACCTAGGACAGAGGTGATGCGGTGCAAAATAACTGCTGCCACGATGGAGTCATTGGTAATAACGCTGATTACTGCCGCAATTCCTAAAGCGACTGGACCATAGGGAGATGGGGAATTAGCCCAGATAAACGGCACTGACCTAGCCAGTGCATCGCCTGCGCCGAGGAGTTGAACAGGCCCTGCCGAATAAGGATCCATGCCCTGGACCACGATGGAGCCATTCGCAATATAGGAATAAATATCTTGGGTAAAAAGCGGCGCGGTGACAAGGATGGGCAATGTCCAGCTAAAAAATATGGCCCACACCTGAGTTGGTTTAAGCATATGCTGAGGAGCCCTTGAAAACGGCCGATGAAAAAGCAGGGGAGTGCCAGCCATTGGCGCCAGCATCAGCCACGCAATCACAATGAGACCAACCCCGATGAAAACCATGGCGCTGGAAGACACCAGCATCCGGCCCATCAATTGGCCAAACGGTAATTCGCCATAGGGGTTGCCCACGACAGGCAAAGCACCAGCGCCAAGACCGCCAAGACCAATTAATAAGGCCCCGACCGTGCCAATCCAGCGGAGAATGAAGATCTTGCGGCTATCGGCTAAAGACTGGCTGCTGAGATCTGACTGTGATTTGTCCTCCCCGTGCAGCAGAGCGGAACGAGAGCCAGCTGTGCCAACACGGGGGAGTTCCCCGCGGACTTCGTTCAACATCTCGCCGAGACGATCCAGTCTTATCCTCATGGCCTATCACTCTAATGCCCACCACCTCGGGGGTGGGTAAGGATGTGCCTTCGGATACATATTTTGCGACAATTTCAGCCCTGTTTCTTGTGAAATGGCTGGGAGTGGCGCTATTTACGCAACACCAATGTGCTAATTCGCCACGCCGATGACCTGCATTATTAGCAATTGGGAATGAATTAAGGAACACTAGTGTTGTCTAAAGAGAGAGCAAAAGGAGGTGGGCGCAATGGCGACAGAAACACAGTTACAGTCCGAGACTCGGTCAACTGATGGCGACACGCGCCGCCAAGTCATGCTTTTGCTGCTCAAAGAAGGTCCGATCACCGCGTCCGATTTGGGCACAGAGCTTGGTCTTTCAGCCGCTGGCGTACGCCGGCATTTAGACATCCTGGTGGAAGATGGCTTGACGGAAGTTGTCAATCGCCGTCCGCAGCCCAAAAATGGGCAAGCAGCGGGGCGTGGCAGACCGGCTAAGCACTTTCGCCTCACAGATAAAGGTCGATCCCAGTTCGGCCATACTTATGACGAACTTGCTTCAGAAGCACTCGATACGCTGCGCGAGATCGGTGGCTCTGAAGCTGTCAAGAAATTCGCCATTCTGCGCATGGAACGGATTCTCGCTGACATCGAACCCCTCGTGGGGGCGGATGAATCGGTCGTGGATGTAGCCCGTAAACTTGCAGCTGCACTGGACGATAATGGGTATGCAGCCACCATCAGTGAGGCTGGACAAGGTGTACAAGTTTGTCAGCACCATTGCCCAGTAGCTCGAGTGGCCGAGCAGCACCCAGAATTGTGTGAGGCGGAACAGGAAGTCTTTTCCGCCCTGTTAGGCACTCACGTACAGCCCTTAGCCTCTATTGCAGATGGCCACGGAATCTGTACAACGAATATCCCCTTGACACCAATTAATAAAAATTCAGACGAAAGGAGCAGGGCATGACCCAGGCAAAACCGGCGCCAGGTACTGAAAAGAAGATGACCGATGACGAGATCATTGAGTCCATTGGTGCTTATGAATTCGGCTGGCACGACTCTGACGTCGCGGGTGCAGCAGCACGCCGTGGCCTAAGCGAGGACGTTGTCCGCGATATTTCTTCTCAGAAGAACGAGTCCGAGTGGATGCTGGAACAGCGTCTTAAGGCTCTTCGCATGTTTGAGAAGAAGGGAAATTGATGCAGCTTCCAACAACGGCGTTGATAATATCAGAGATATTAAAGAACAGGTACAGT
>DGYMI06202__coassemble_991_pt1 | contig 41062 bp, 39 predicted proteins | sample DGYMI06202__metabat2_low_PE_019 | metagenome-assembled genome bin DGYMI06202 | reverse complement strand
GGCTGCGACGACTGAAGTGATGACGATTCCGCCATAAGGAACACCATTGGCGCTGATGCGTCCTGCGAACTTTGGCGCAGAACCGTTCAACGACATCGAGCGCAGGATACGGCCGGTGGAGTACAGTCCCGCATTCAAGGAGGACATTGCTGCGGTGAGAACCACGAGGTTCATGACCACGTCCATGCCGGGAACGCCGATGGCGCCGAAGAAAGTAACGAATGGGCTTTCGCCTGCTTTGTACTCAACATAAGGAAGCAGCAGCGACAGCAAGATCAAAGAGCCAACGTAGAAGACAGCGATGCGGAAGATAACAGTATTGATTGCCTTCGGCATGACCTTCTCAGGGTTTTCTACCTCACCTGCGGCGGTGCCCAAAAGCTCAATGGATGCGTATGCGAAGACCACGCCCTGCATGAGAACGAGAACTGGCAGGATGCCGTTAGGCAAAATACCGCCGTTGTCTTGAATGAGGGACCAGCCGGTGGTGTGGCCTTCAATAGGGGTTCCGAAGATGACAAAGTAGCAACCGGCTACAAGGAAGGCAGAAAGTGCGACGACCTTGATGAGTGCGAACCAGAATTCCAGCTCGCCGAAGACCTTCACGGAAATAAGGTTCATTCCCAACACGAGCAACAATGCGGCTAGTGCCCAAGTCCATTGCGGTACGGCTGAAATCCAGGAAACGTAGCGTCCGAAGAAGTTCATGTACAAAGCTGCGGCTGTAATATCCACAATCGCTGTCATGGACCAGTTCAGCCAGTACAACCAGCCGGAAGCAAAAGCGGCCTTTTCGCCGTAGAACTCACGTGCATAAGATACAAAGGAGCCGGAGCTTGGGCGGTACATGACCAGCTCGCCGAGCGCACGAAGAATAAGGAAAGCCAGCGCGCCACAGATGGCGTAGCTGATGACAATTCCGGGACCAGCTTGGGCAAGGCGGCCGCCGGCACCCATGAACAGTCCGGTACCAATGGCGCCGCCGATAGCGATCATGTTGACCTGACGGGTGCTTAGCCCCTTGTGGTAGTCGCCATCGCCAGCAGTGATTGCAGATTCAGTTGCGGAATTTGCCGGCTTTGTCGTGGCTGCAGAGCCTGAGACTTGAGTCGTTGACATAGTGTGCCTTTTCTTTAAAGGAATGAACGGTTGGGGTGTCTATTAACAGGGCTTAGGGCTGCTTTTTGACGATCCCATCAACAGCAACGCGTACTGCGGAAAGGTGGAAGGCCATCGCTTCTTCAGCGGCGTCTTTGTCTTGAGCGGCAATCGCTTCGACGATGATGCGGTGTTCCTTGTCGGAAGGTTCTCTGCGCCCGGAGACCACGTTGACGGTCTCGGACTGACGCGCCAGGGATTCGCGAATATCGCCGACAATCTTGGTAAAGACCGAGTTTTTGCTAGCGCTGGCGATGGTTGCGTGGAATTCAGTATCCAATTCAACCCACGCGACGTGATCGTCTTCGGCCTCCATCTGCTCCATGATGTCTTGCAACTTCTTCAGGTCATCAGTGGTTCGGCGCAGCGCAGCGAGGCCAGCGGCGGGGACTTCAATGTGCGGACGGGCCTCGTGAATGTCGGTTGAGGAATAGTTGCCGAGCACTAAGTCGTTCGCAGGCGTTGCAGAAATGACAAAAGTGCCTCGGCCAGTTTCGGTTTTAGTTAGTCCCAGCGTTGCCGAGGAACGTAGCGCTTCGCGGATGACCGAGCGGCTAACGCCAAAAGATGCCGCAAGTGAAGCTTCCGAGCCCAGCTTTGAGCCGATGGGGATTTCTCCGGATTCGATTCCTTGGCGAATGGAGTTGAAGACTTCCTCGGCAGCACTGGTGCGCGAAAGCACCGGCTGTCGGGGTGTCCAGCTGTCAGACAGGTTCGTGCCGGAAGATTATGAACTGTGATGCGCCTTACGCCAACAGGCAAATGTTGCATGCGCTGATATTCTGCTCAATCTAGCCTGCATAACAGCTACGTTTTAAAATTTCACGCAGCTGGATTCCTATTGCACATAGCGTGTGCGTGGCTCGGCCAGGAGATGCTCTGCCATATACGGCTGGGTGAAGCGCACATACCCGTGTGAGGAAGGCTCAATGAGCTCTTGCTTAATTAGTGCCGCGCGGATTCTGCTGATGCCGGTGGTGGTCTTCTTCAACAGCCCGGCGATTTCACTAATGGACTGTTCCTCACCGCCCAAACGCGCCATTGATCGCAAAAATTCACGCTGTAAGTCGGTGACATGCCGCAGCGCTGGTCGATGCACCTGCGAGCCGAAAGTATCAATTGCCTCTTTGAGGATGGCATCGATAGTTTCTTGCGCGACTTCCTCTTCTACCTGGTCTTTAGTTACCCGCCACGCAAGCGCGCCAATGAGCTGAACCAAGTAGGGAAACCCGAATGATGCGGTGGCCGCGCGCCGGGCAGCAGCATCGCCAAAGTGGATACCGGAGCCATCAGCGGTAGCGGCGAGAAGATTCACGGTGTCATCGGCAGTCAATGGGCCTAGCTCATAGGCACTTGCACGGCGTAAGAACGTGGTGCCCGGCAAATCCAAGAGGTCCCGGGTGCCAACCGTTAGGCCTGCGAAGGCAAGAGCGACAGGAAGTTCATCCTTGATGAGATTCTGGAAGGCTTGCGCTACCGCAGCGAGATCCTCACTCGGGGCGTCTTGGACCTCATCAATCGCAATGAATACGCCGCTTCCACTGGTGTATTCCAGAAGCTGCCGGATACGAGTTTCTACCGTGGGTACAGGTTGCAGCTGCCCGTAACGGGGATCGAGTTCGGTTTCTACACGGCCTAGACCTGCGACACCAAGCGACTTCAACCGGGTCTCCGCCTGCGGGTTGAGCTTGGCAATCTGCGCTGGAATAGCCGTATTAATAAGGTGCTCGGCCATGCTCGTGCTACCGATGGCCCGCACTGAGATCCACCCGCGAGCTTCGGCAATATCTTCGAGCTCCGTCAACAGAACTGTCTTGCCAATTCCGCGGGTACCGCTGATTAACATCGCGCGATCAGGATGGCCCACGGGGCTGTCGAGAGCTTCCGCGAATCCTTCTAAAATTACCGTTCGTCCTGCCCAAAAGCGTGGCGAGGCACCAAAAGTAGGACGAAACGGGTTCGGGGTTTCTGCTGGAAGCTCAGGACTTTTAGAACGCGGAGACATATGTACAAGTTACATAAATTATTTCTCGAGCAACTTAAGCAAGTCCGCCTGAACTTCACGGCGGCGAATCTTGCCCAGCTGGTCTTTGGCGAGCTCTTCGAAGTGGTAGAAGGTGCGCGGCACTTTGTAGCGGGTAAGGCGTTCACGGGAGAAGTCCTTGAGGCCTTCTGGATCCAAAGCCGCACCATCGCGCAAAGTCACACACGCAACGACGTCTTCGGAGCCATCGTGACGCGGACGGCCAACCACGGCAACATCGGTGATATCGGGGTGGGTAAGCAGAATTTCTTCGACCTCCGCCGGGTAGACATTGAATCCACCGGTGATGATGATTTCTTTGATGCGGGCTACCAGGCGGACAAAGCCATCTTCTTCCATTACACCGACGTCACCGGTGCGGAACCAATCACCGTGGAAGGCTTCTTTAGTGGCTTCAGGCTTGTTGAGATAGCCCTTAAAGACCTGCGGCCCGCGAACCAGCAGTTCGCCTTCTTCACCATCGGGCATAGTTTCATCTAGGTTCTCTGGGTTAGCAATGCGCACTTCGGTATCAGGGAAAGGAAGACCAACATAGCCCGGACGGGTCTTGCCGTTCATGGGATTACCACAAATAACTGGGGAGGTTTCAGTCAGACCGTAGCCTTCCACCAGCTTGCCGCCGGTAAGGTTTTCCCAGTCCTCAACGGTGGAGACTGGCAAGGTAGAAGCACCGGAGAAAGCATTGTCGATGCCCGTGATCTCGATATTCTTCTCATTCGCTGCGGCAATGATCTTCTCGTATAGCGTCGGTACGCCCGGTGCAAAAGTTGGAGTGTGCTTCTTCAAAACATCGATGATGAGTGGGATCTGTGGTGCTGGGAGCAAAACCATCTCAGCCCCAACATAAGGGCCAAGGGTTGCCACCATGGTGAGGCCATAGACGTGGAACATCGGCAAGGTTGCGAGGAAGCGCTGTTGCTTATCGCGCAGTCCCGGGACCCAGGCATCACCCATGACAACCATGGAAGCCATGTTGCCGTGGCTGAGCATCGCGCCTTTGGGCTGACCCGTAGTACCGGAGGTGTACAGAATCAGCGCAGTGTCTTCACGCGTGACTACGGGGTATTCAATGTCCTTGCCGGAACCGCCAATTGCGTGTGAGCACAAGGTGGACCAGGGCACGGTGTTCGGAGCATCGCCGGTGAGAGCATCGCGCTTGGACGTAATCGGTGGAACTGGAATGCGCAGCAAAAGCTGCATACGCCGTGGCATGGCTTCCGTCATGTTGACGGAGATGATGGTCTCCAGCGGGGTTTTCCCACGCAGCTTTTCTAATGTTGGTGCGGCCTTGTCCCAGGCAATGGCAACACGCGCACCGTGGTCATTGAATAGACCCTCTAATTCATGTGCGGTGTAGAGCGGGTTATGCTCCACTACCGTTGCACCCAGCTTTAATACGGCATAAAAGGCTGCGATGTGCTGCGGGCAGTTCGGTAAAACCAAAGCCACGCGGTCGCCTGGGCGAATGCCAAAAGCTTTCAGGCCTGCGGCGGCAGCGTTTACCTGGTGGTCTAAGTCGCTATAGGTTTGAGTGCGGCCGAAGAAATAGGTAGCAGACTTATTGCCATTCTTTTCTAGGTTGTTGTCGTAAAAATCAACCAGCGTGTCATCGCCATAGTCCAAGTGTGGCTCGGTCCACGCTGCGTAATTGTGGATCCAGGCTTTGGTTTGAAATGCCGACATAAGACGTCCTCCCAGGGATATTTTATCGATGGTGCATCTGCAACGGTCAGCGCGAAAAGCTTAAAAGGCTAACCCGCCGTAAGGCGAAGAAGAGTGTGCTTCTTTTTAAGTTTAATGCACCACGGTCATATCGCCGGGGAGGACGACTTAATTACTTGTTGCCAAGTAATTACTTACTTCCGAGCATCTTCAGAAGGTCTTGCTGGACTTCGCGGCGGCGAATCTTGCCCAGCTGGTCTTTCGCTAGTTCGTCGAAGTGGTAGAAAGTGCGAGGCACCTTGTAGCGAGTAAGGCGCTCCCGAGCGAATTCTTTCAGGCCTTCGGGGTCGAGAGCTGAGCCATCGCGCAGCGTGACACAGGCGACGACATCTTCAGAGCCGTCTTCACGCGGGCGACCAACAACGGCAATGCTTTCGATATCGCGGTGGTCGGACATGGCCTCTTCAACTTCGGCCGGGTAGACGTTGAAGCCACCTGTGATGATGATTTCTTTGATGCGGGCAACAAGACGCACAAAGCCATCTTCTTCCATCACGCCGGCATCGCCAGTACGGAACCAATCGCCGTGGAAAGTAGCGGCGGTTGCCTCAGGGTTGTTGAGGTAGCCCTTAAAGACCTGCGGACCGCGAACTAGCAGCTCACCTTCTTGTCCATCCGGCATGAGCTCATCGAGGTTGTCTGGATTAACAATGCGTACTTCGGTATCTGGGAAGGGAATACCGACATAGCCCGGACGGTGATTGCCATCCATCGGGTTTGCGCAGATAACTGGTGCGGTTTCTGTGAGACCGTAACCTTCTACCAACAGCCCACCGGAGAAGGCCTCCCACCGTGCAACAGTGCGAACCGGCAGGGTAGCTGCGCCGGAAAACGAGTTAGCAATAGGGTGTTGGGTCTTGTCCATGCCCTTTTCCTCGGCCGCCGCCAAAATCTTGTCATAAAGCGTCGGCACACCTGGAGCCCATGTTGGAGTGTGCTTTTTAATGACATCCATGATCAAAGGAATCTGCGGGGCAGGCAGCAAAATGATCTCTGCGCCCACGTAGACTCCTAGCGCCACCACGGTAGTCATGCCGTAGACGTGGAAGAAGGGTAAAGCGGCGAGGAAGCGTTCAGGTTTGTCACCGAGACCTGGAACCCAGGCTTTGCCCATGACGCAGTTGGCCAAAATATTGGCGTGTGAAATCATTGCGCCTTTCGGCGCACCGGTTGTACCCGAGGTGTAGAGAATCAGTGCAGTGTCATCGGCAGTAACTTCATTGTTTTCAAAGTCTTTGCCGTTGCCGCCAATGGCTGGGGAAATAAGGGTTGACCAAGGGACAGTATTGGGAGCATCGCCCGTTAGCGCATCACGCTTAGCAGTAATTGGTGGAATCGGGATGCTCAGAAGCAGCTGCATGCGCCGTGGCATAGCTTCAGTCATATTGACTGAAATAATGGTTTCTAAGTCCGTGGTTGCGCGAATCTTTTCCAAGGTTGGGGCCGCTTTGTCCCAAGCAATAACCACGCGTGCACCGTGATCCTTGAACAGTCCTTCGAGCTCATGAGCGGTGTATAGCGGGTTGTGCTCAACCACGGTCGCGCCGAGTTTTTGAATAGCGAAGAAAGCCGCAAGGTGCTGTGGACAGTTAGGGAGCACAATGGCGACACGGTCGCCAGGGCGAATACCGAAGGCCTTAAGTCCTGCGGCTGCTGCACGAACCTGTTGGTCAAGCTCTTTGTAGCTTTGCCCGCGCCCGAAAAAGTAGGTTGCAGGTTTATCTGCGTTGAGCTCAAGGTTGCGGTCATAGATGGACGCTAAAGTGTCATCGCCATATTCAAGTTCGTGGTCAGTCCAAGGGGCATAGAGTTTGGTCCAGGCCTTGGTTTCAGATGCTGACATGCGGGTCCTTCCAAATGTTCGGGCTCGCGGTGATGCGATTGTGTCCGGTCTTCGTTGTTTATCGACGCCGAAACAACAGTTGCATTTAGACGCCTAAATATTTTGCGCTCTATAATACATTGCAAACATGACGGAAACCTCATATTTGACCGGTTTGTCGCAGGAAAGTTTCTATTTCTGCCCCCAATTACAGAAAAATCCCACAGGGATTGCCCCTGTGGGAAAATTGAAACAGCTATTACTTGCTTTGCTTGTTTAACCGGTCAATGAGGTCCTGCTGGACTTCGCGGCGGCGAATTTTACCCAGTTGGTCTTTGGCTAGTGCTTCGAAGTGGTAGAAGGTACGCGGCACCTTGTAGCGGGTAAGAAGCTCCCGTGAGAACTCTTTGAGGCCTTCGGGGTCAAGTGCGGCGCCATCACGAAGCGTTACGCAAGCAACGACATCTTCGGAGCCATCCTCACGCGGGCGGCCTACTACGGCGGCTTCTTCCACGTCAGGGTGGGAAAGCAGGGCTTCTTCAACTTCAGCGGGGTAGACGTTGAAGCCGCCGGTGATGATGACTTCCTTCAAACGCGCGACCAGGCGGATGAAACCGTCTTCTTCCATGACTCCTAGATCCCCGGTGCGGAACCACCCATTGTGGAAGGCTTGCTCGGTGGCCTCAGGGTTGTTGAGGTAGCCCTTGAAAACCTGGGGGCCGCGAGCGATGATTTCGCCTTCTTCGCCATCAGGCATTACCTGATCAGGATTTTCTGGATTCACAATGCGGATTTCAGTGTCCGGGAAAGGAATGCCGACGTAGCCGGGGCGGCGGCTATCGGTCATCGGATTGCCAATAAGGATGGGGGAGGTTTCCGTAAGGCCAAAGCCTTCCACCAGGCGGCCTTGGGTGAGCTCTTCCCAATCTTCCACGGTAGATACTGGAAGGGATGCCGCGCCGGAGAAAGCGCTGCGAATGCCCTTAATCGCAATGCCCTTGTCTTTAGCTGCTTCCACGATTCGGCTGTAGAGAGTGGGCACGCCGGGAACCCAGGTGGGTGTGCGCTTTTTCATGATGTCCATGATCAGCGGAATCTGTGGTGTTGGCAGAAGAACTAGTTCGCCGCCGATGAACTGCGCAAGGGTCAGGTTCATGGTCAGGCCATAAGCGTGGAAGAAGGGCAAAGCGGCGAGCATGCGCTCGTCCTGATCGCCAAGCCCTGGAACCCACGCTTTGCCTTGTGCAATATTGGCAAAAAGTGAACCGTGGGTAAGCTCAGCGCCTTTGGGCTTGCCGGTGGTACCGGAGGTGTACATCACCACGGCAGTGGTATCTGGCGTAACTGATGGTTCGGATTCAATATCGCTGCCGTCGCCACCAATGGCATTGCCAATAAGGGTGTCCCACGGAACGGAGTTGCGAGCTTCGCCGGTGAGCTGGTCGCGCTTTGCTTTCAAAGGCGGGATTGGAATACGCAGGGCGATCTGCTGCAAGGTGGGCATCGCGTCAATCATGTTGACGGAAATAACCGTTTCCAAATCAGTGGTGCCACGCAGCTTTTCCAGCGTAGGGGCTGCCTTGTCCCAGGCGATGGCGATGCGCGCGCCGTGGTCCTGGAACAGGCCCTCTAATTCGTGCGCGGTATACAAAGGGTTGTGCTCAACTACCGATGCTCCCAGCTTCAGCACCGCATAAAATGCTGCTACGTGCTGCGGGCAGTTCGGCAATACCATCGCGACGCGGTCGCCAGGACGCACGCCGAAAGCTTTAAGTCCGGCGGCCGCGCGGCGAACTTGGCGGTCCAGATCGATATAAGACTGGCTGCGGCCAAAGAAGCTTAAGGCAGACTTGTGGCCGTTGATGGCCAGGTTGTTGTCATAGACGTCCAGCAAGGTGGTGTCGCCATAGTCTAGGGAATGGGGGGTCCATTCGGGGTAGTGCGAAAGCCAGGTCTTATTTTCTGAAGCAGACATTTCATCCTTCTAATCTCATTGAGAAATCAAAGTATTGAGCAGCGCAGCATGGACAGGGAGGCACTATCTGTCTCTCACCATACCGTTGGTTACGTAAGTGTTTATTTGCTCCAGTGTAGCTATATAAACCTGAGGATTTACTCAGCAACGAAGGTAAAATAGATCACGGATAAAACTATTTCTCGATTAAATCAAGTTTAGATTCATCGACACATAGCGCAGGCTGGCAGTGATTCAGGCATCAATGCAGGCGTGGTTTGGCGGTTGTGGTTTCTGTTATTCAATGTGTGCGCAACCGGGTGAAAGTCTAGGATATCCGGTATGAGAGTCGCCATGATTTCGATGCATACCTCGCCGATTGCCCAACCCGGCTCCGGCGATGCCGGCGGGATGAATGTCTACGTGCTGTCGATTGCGACGCAGCTCGCACGCAAAGGCGTAGACGTGGATATTTTTACGCGTGCGACCCGCCCGAGTCAGGGTGAGATTGTAGAAATTGAGCCGCACCTACGCGTGATCAATATTGTGGCCGGTCCATATGAGGGCTTAAGCAAAGAGGAGTTGCCAACCCAGCTCGCCGCATTTTCTGGCGGCATGGTGCAATTTATTAAGTGCAATAACTTGTACTACGACCTTATTCACTCGCACTATTGGCTTTCTGGCCAAGTGGGCTGGTTGCTGCGGGATTTGTGGGGCATTCCCTTGATTCATACTGCGCATACCTTGGCGGCGGTGAAAAATGCCTACCGCGCGGCTGATGATTCGCCTGAATCAGAGGCCCGCCGTATTTGTGAACAGCAATTATCGGATAACGCGGATGTCTTGGTGGTCAATACTGAGGATGAGAAAAATGAGCTCATTGCGCATTATGATGCCAATGATTGTCATATCTCCGTGATTACTCCGGGTGCTGATACTGAGCTCTTTACCCCAGGAACAGATCGCAACACTGAGCGCAGTCGCCGTGAGTTGGGTATTCCATTGCACACCAAAGTGGTGGCTTTCGTTGGACGCTTGCAGAAGTTCAAGGGCCCTGAGGTTCTGATCCGCGCGACCGCCGAGTTATTTAAGCGAGACACACATAGGAATTTGCGTGTGGTTATCTGCGGTGGGGCATCGGGTGAGGCTTCGAATGTGCAAAATTATCACGATTTAGCGCGTGAGCTGGGTGTTGCGCACCGCATTCGTTTCTTGGATGCGCGTCCCCCGCGGGAGCTAGTCGCGGTGTACCAGGCAGCCGATATCGTGGCGGTTCCTAGTTACAACGAGTCTTTTGGGTTAGTGGCAATGGAGGCGCAGGCAACTGGCACCCCAGTGGTCGCAGCGCGCGTTGGTGGATTGCCGATTGCAGTGGATCACGATGTCACGGGCTTGCTTATCGATGGCCACGGGGCCTCGCAGTGGGCAGATGCCTTGGCGCAATTGCTGGACGATGACGAGAGGCGCATCCACATGGGCGAGCAAGCTGTGGAACATGCCGCGAAATTTAGCTGGGCGGCTTCCGCACAAGAGCTTTTAAAGGTGTACGAGGAAGCCACCAAAATCGACATGTCAGAATGTCACGGACCGCGCCAGGCCGCAGGTATTTAAGCCCAAGGGCTCTCTTGAGCGGAAATTCGCTACCCAGATCACAGAAATAAAAAGCCCCTCAAGGCTCATTTCGTGGCATGCTTGATGACATGACTAACGGAAAGCTAATTCTTTTACGCCATGGCCAGTCCACCTGGAATGAATCCAACCAGTTCACTGGCTGGGTAGATGTAGATCTGACTGAAAAGGGCGAGGCTGAGGCAAAGCGTGGCGGTGAGATGTTGGTAGAGCACAACATCTTGCCTTCTGTTGTGTACACCTCCTTGCTGCGCCGTGCGATCCGCACCGCGAATATTGCGCTTAATAAAGCTGATCGCCACTGGATTCCAGTCATTCGTGACTGGCGCTTAAACGAGCGTCACTATGGTGCGCTGCAGGGCTTGAACAAGGCTGAGACCAAGGATAAGTACGGCGATGAGCAGTTCATGGAGTGGCGTCGTTCCTACGGCACCCCACCACCAGAGCTTGCGGATGACGCTGAGTACTCCCAGTCCGAAGATGCCCGTTACGCAAACCTGGACACCGTTCCTCGCACAGAGTGCTTGAAGGATGTCGTGGAGCGTTTCATCCCGTACTTCAAGGAAGAAATCCTGCCACGTGCACAGCGCGGTGAGACCGTTTTGATTGCAGCGCACGGTAACTCCCTGCGCGCATTGGTGAAGTACTTGGACAATATCTCTGATGAGGATATTGCAGGTCTGAATATTCCAACCGGTATTCCACTGGTCTACGAAATCACCGAATCGGGCGAGGTTGTAAACCCAGGTGGTACCTACCTTGACCCAGAAGCAGCAGCAGCTGGTGCGGCAGCAGTAGCAGCACAGGGCGGCAAGTAAGAAAAGAGTCAGCTGGCACAAAGACCCCAGGGAGAGCATAATTTCCCTGGGGTGCTTTCACGTTAGACCCAAGTTTAAAACACAAGGAGATCAGTGGCCGTAGTCATTGCATTTATCGCAGGCGTTATCGTCTGCCTTGCCGCAATGCCAGTTTCGCGTTTTATCCAGCGTCGGATTTTAAGCTCACGGCAATCAAGTTCGATTGAGGCCAACCAGGTCACAACCGTCAGCCAGGTTTTGCATCTAGCTATTCAAGGCGCACCCACTGGGGTAACGGTGGTGGATCAAAGTGGCGATGTCATCTTGTCTAATACCGCTGCGCATGAAATGACGATTGTGCACGACCGCAGCATCAATCCGGAACTGTGGCGTGTGGCCGAAAAAGTCTTTGATGATAAAGAAGAGCGCACCATCGATCACTCCGTGTCGAAGCGTCGCACGGGCAACCGCGTGCTGCAGATCCGGGCGCTGGTGAAGCCTTTAACGCTTATCGATGACCGCTTTGTCATCATCTTTGCCACCGATGAATCCGAATCCACCCGCATGGAATCAGCGCGCCGGGACTTTGTTGCCAATGTTTCCCATGAGCTAAAAACGCCCGTTGGCGGTATCGCGCTGCTGGCTGAGGCGCTGTTGGATTCCCCAGATGATCCAGAGCATGTGGAGTATTTCGGATCCCGGGTACAAAAAGAGGCCTACCGCATGGCCGATATGGTCAATGAGTTGATCGCGCTGTCGAAATTGCAGGGTGCGGAGGCTCTACCTGAGCTGGAACCAGTGTCTGTGGATGCGGTGATTAATGAAGCCATCGTGCGTAATCAGCTCACGGCTGAAGCACATGAAATCCAAATCACGCGCGGAGTCAGCGTAGGCGCTTTTGTTAAAGGCGATAAGGCTTTGTTGGTGACAGCGGTATCCAACCTGATTTCTAATGCCGTGCATTATTCGCCCGAGGCCATGCCGGTGTCGATCTCGCAAAAGCGCGTCAATGATGATGTCGTGGCAATTCGCGTCACAGACCGCGGAATCGGTATTGATACTGAAGACCAAGCGCGCGTTTTTGAGCGCTTTTTCCGTGTTGATAAAGCCCGATCTCGGCAAACCGGAGGTACTGGCCTAGGATTAGCAATTGTAAAACATGTTGTGGCCAATCACGGAGGAAACATCAAGTTGTGGTCTCGTCTTGGCACCGGCTCAACCTTTACAATTGAACTTCCTATTTATCACGAGCCCGAACCGGAAAAGATTCCAGCGGTGACCGATAATGAACATGAGAAGACTCCGAAGGCTGACCTGCATTCCGCAGTTGCCCGGGAAGCTTCTCGTCGAAAGGATAAAACCTCATGACGACCATTCTCATCGTTGAAGACGAGGAATCGTTGGCGGATCCGCTGGCATTCCTGCTTCGAAAAGAGGGATTTGAACCAATCGTTGCGCACGATGGGAAAACCGCATTAGAGGAATTTGAACGCCACGATGTGGACATCGTATTACTTGATTTGATGCTGCCTGGCATGTCTGGCACGGATGTGTGTAAGCAACTGCGCGCGACATCTTCCGTGCCGGTCATTATGGTCACTGCACGTGATTCAGAAATCGACAAAGTTGTTGGCCTCGAACTTGGCGCTGATGACTATGTCACCAAGCCTTATTCTTCTCGTGAACTTATTGCACGTATCCGCGCTGTACTGCGCCGCGGCGGAGACGCAGTGGAAGTAGAAGAAGAATTTGAAGAGCAGGTTCTCGAAGGTGGCCGCGTGCGTATGGACGTGGAGCGCCACATCGTTTCCGTCGACGGTGAACCTATCTCGATGCCTCTAAAAGAATTCGACCTGCTTGAATACTTGCTGCGCAACGCTGGACGCGTACTTACTCGCGGTCAGCTCATTGACCGCATTTGGGGAGCTGACTATGTCGGAGATACCAAGACGCTCGACGTGCACGTTAAGCGCCTGCGCTCCAAGATTGAGCAAGAGCCATCTCGCCCTCAGCACCTGGTGACGGTGCGTGGCTTGGGATATAAGTACGAGGCTTAAAACCTCGCTTATCTTGGCAGCAGGGCCGGCTTGGTAGATTTCTACCAGCCGGCCTTTGCGCTTGCTGGGTGCAAAGGCAACTCAATGTTTGCGGCCTTTGCTGCACCGCGAATCTCTGCGCGCTGCTGGCAATGTGCAGCTAGAAGCTCATAAGCCTTTTTACCCATCAACGCGGTCAGCTCAGAAATGTGGGAACGCCACATAGGTTCGGGGGAGTTGTGGCAGGCGGAATCTGTGGTGCAGTACCAGTCAAAATCCTCGCCGCCATTGCCCCAACCCCGGCGGTCGTATTCACCCAAAGTGGTGCGTAGGATTTCTTGGCCATCGGTACGCTCTTCCCATTCTTCATGTCGGCGGATAGGAAGTTGCCAACAAACCTCAGGCTTTACAACCGTAAGTTCTTGGTCCTCTGCCATTGCCCACTGGTGCAATGCGCAGCCGGCGCCGGTGGCCCAGCCCGCGCGGTTGGCAAAGATGCAGGCGCCATCTAAAACTTTAGTTTTCAATGCTGGCTCGGGTTCGCCATCATCGCCATCGAGTTCATCCCATACGAGCCATGGCTCAATTTGGAGGGGATCTTCGGCCGATAGGAAGGCGTCTGTGTCGGCTGGGCGATTTTGCCAATATTTTGCTGGCATTTGTGCCACGGCATCGTAGAGCTGATCCCGGTCGGTTTCGTCAGCCATGAAAGCGCCGTGCCCACAGCAACCCACATCGGGGTTTTCTGAGTCAATACCGAAGCATCGCTCAGTGCCGAATTGGCACGTGTAATGAGACTCTAACCAGGTTAAATCCACGCTAAAGACGTGGAACTCATCTTCCGGGTCGGTGAACTCAAACCATTCCCGTGGAAAGTCCGGCGCTAACTCGCGGCCTGCGCGGATCGATGCGGCCGCCGGAGAAAATTCGGGGAAACCTAGGTGAACGGTTTTCGACGATGGTTGGTACTGCTGTAAAAAATCCGGGCGATTCACACTTACCAACGGTAGACCTACTACGCTTAGGGGTGTGCGATTAGGTGTATTAGATGTCGGAAGCAATACTGTCCATCTCGTGGCAGTCAACGCCACCGTTGGCGGTCGCCCGACCCCGATGAGTGACTGGAAGACTCCGTTGCGCCTTGTGGAGCAATTGGACGACGACGGTAACATTCACGCCAAGGGCGTCAAAAGGCTTATCTCCGCAGTTAAAGAAGCGTCTGAGCTGGGCAAAAAGCTGGACTGTGATGAGTTCATCGCCTTTGCTACCTCCGCTGTGCGTTCTGCGCCGAATTCCGATGAGGTGTTAGCCTTAGTCGAGAAAGAAACAGGCGTCCATCTCGAGATTTTGTCCGGTGAGGAAGAAGCGCGCCTGACTTTCTTGGCGGTGCGTCGTTGGTATGGCTGGTCAGCCGGTCGTATTACCAACATCGATATCGGCGGTGGCTCGCTCGAGCTATCTACAGGTTCAGACGAAGAGCCAGAGATGGCATTCTCCTTGGACCTGGGTGCCGGGCGTTTGACGCATAACTGGTTCGATACTGACCCACCTGCCAAAAAAGATGTGCAGGCGCTGCGTGATTACATCGATGCTGAGCTCGAGGATGCAGCTAAGCACATGAAGACTCTAGGGCCGGCCCGCTTGGCGGTTGGCACCTCGAAGACTTTGCGCTCCTTGTCGCGTTTGACGGGTTCGGCGCCTTCTTCAGCTGGTCCGTTCGTCCAGAGAACGTTGACGGCTGCCGGTTTGCGTCAGCTGATAAACTTTATTTCTCGTATGACTGCGGCAGACCGTGCCGATCTGGAGGGCGTAAGTTCTGACAGGTCGCACCAAATCGTTGCTGGTGCCTTGGTGGCTGAAGCATCGATGCGTGCATTGGGACTAGAAAAGTTAGAAATCTGCCCGTGGGCACTGCGAGAAGGCGTAATTTTGCGCCGGACTGACAAGGGACTGGATTAAGAACATGGCTGAGGATAAGCAATTAACAGTTGCCGAACTGCTTGCTCGAAGCTCGAAAGAGCGAGAGCGCCGCGGCAGTGCGGGTGCCTCTGAACAGGGAACTGACGGCAAGGAAGTTCCACGCCGTCGACGTCGCCGCAGCTTAGATGAAGGCGGTATCTCTGTCGCGGAGCTCACCGGATCAATTAAGCGTGTGCAGTCGGAGCCAGCACGTTCTCGTCACTCTGAAACAGACACATCCGCTGCCGCCGCAGCTTCAGCAGCTCAAGCAGCGAAAAAGCCTACGCAACCTTCGGCATCGAACGCCCCAGCGGATTCTGACACTTCAAAGCCTGCAGACGCCAAGTCGGTGGGCGCTAAATCTGCTGATGCCCCGGCAGCTTCCGCCAAGACTGCTCCTGCTGAGCCAGCTTCCGCAGCCAAGCCCTCGACCACTAAAACCGAAGCTGCTCGACCTGCGAGCGCTAAGTCTGAGGACGCTAAGCCTGAGGCAAAGACTCGTGCTGCCAATGCGGCGAAGCCTAGTGACAAAGCAGATGCGAAGGCGGCAGATGCTTCTGTAGGCAAGGAAACTCCTGCAGCAGCTAAGCCACAGGTTGCGAGCGAAGCTGAAGCTGAAAAGAAGGCTGATACTCCGAGTAATGATGACACCACTGTCATTAGCAAGGTAGAAGCAGATTATTCGAAGTCTGAGCCCCAGAAGCCTGAGGCGCAAAAAACCGCAGCAAAGCCAGCAAAAGTGAAGGCTGATACGGCGAAGCCAGCAGCAAAACCAGCTGAGGCTAAGGTCGACGAGACCACTGTGATGCCAGTGCAAACTGCTGCGCCTAAGCCGGTTGCTTCTGCAGATGCGCCACAAGTGGAAGATGCTGCAACGGGTGAAATCCCAGTGGTGCCTGCAGACTCACACGGTGATGCTGCAGTGGCTCAGCGTGAAGACGAAGATTTTGAGGATGAAGAAGACGGCAAGCTAAGCGCAGTATCCATCGTGGTACTCGCGTTGATCGGGATTATCCTCGGCGCAATCGTCTTCAAGGGCTTTGAAGTCCTGTGGGGACGCTTTGACCGCATCATCGTTTCGATTCTCGCGCTAGTTGTTACCGGTGCAATGGTCGGTATCGTCCATGCCCTGCGTACAGCGCGTGATTCTATCTCCATGACCTTGGCTGCTGTTGTTGGGTTGGTTCTTACCTTTGGCCCTTTACTGATTATCATCCTGTAAAGACTTACCTCGGTCAGTTTAAAAAGCCGGTTACTACCAAATGGTGGTGGCCGGCTTTGTCAATTTCTGGCACGCTAGATCGCATGACAAAAATTGCAGTAATCGGCGGTGGCCAAATCGGTGAAGCTTTAACCGGTGGGCTTATCGCATCAGGATTTGATGGACAAGACATTGTAGTCACCAACCGTCGGGCAGAGCGCCGGGAAGAGTTTGAAGAAACCTACAAGGTAAAAACCACTGACAATAACCAAGAAGCGGTTAAAGGTGCCGATGTTGTCTTCGTTTGTGTAAAGCCTTATGCAATCGTGGATATGCTTGCTGAAATCAACGACAGTCTCGCGAAGAATACGGTGGTTGTCTCTATGGCCGCAGCAATTACTCTCGATAAGCTTGAAGGGGCAGTGGGGGCACAGGTTTCAGTGGTGCGCTCTATGCCAAATACGCCGATGTTGGTGCGAAATGGCATGAATATCGTCGTGCCCGGAAAAAACGTCACCAGCGAGCAGCTAGACACCGTAAAAGAGCTCCTATCGACGGTGGGCAAGGTTTTGGAGATCACGGAAGACAAGATGGACGTGGCTGCCGCGTTGGCAGGCTCTGGACCGGCGTACTACTTCCTCGTCACTGAAGCGCTCATCGATGCCGGCGTAAATTTGGGTCTGACTCGTGAGCAGGCATCAGAATTGGCTAATTCGACCGCAGCTGGTGCTGGCCAACTGTTGGTGGAATCAGAGCAAAATGCCAGCAGCCTCCGCTACGGAGTCTCGTCTCCAGGCGGCACCACAGTCGCGGCATTGCGCGAACTTGAAGAGTCCGGTATCCGCGGTGCTTTCTACCGCGCTATCGACAAGTGCGTTGAACGTACCCGCTCGATGAACTAGAAACCTTGTCGGACGAGCGTTTTGTAAACAATGTGACAAATCTGACTCAAGTGTTCTGAGGGCTTTGTGGTTCCCCAGTTATTCGCAGGGTAAATAACGTACGTGTGATACCCACGGGGGTAAAATAAATAGTTGTGACGGGAAATTTTTGCACTTGAGTCGCATTAGTCACATGTTTCACGTTAGGCTGGTTCCAGCACGAGCGTGATCATCCTGTGGGAGGGGAAGCCTACAGCGCGTTTCGGGCTGAAAGGTATTGAATTATGGCTAATGAAGATAAAGGAACCTTTCTCACTGTCGCAGAGGTCGCAGATATCATGCGTGTCTCGAAGATGACTGTGTATCGATTGGTTCACGCAGGTGACCTGCCAGCTGTTCGCGTGGGACGTTCTTTCCGCGTTAACGACAAGGCAGTTCAGGATTACTTGAATAACTCCGTCTACGACGTTGGATAATCCATCCTGCACAAGCTCTCGCAGCGCCCTCCTCTTTGTGTCTCACATTTATTGTGGACAGAAGGTGGAGGGCGCTGTTGTATGCCATGGAATCTCTCTAAAATAGGGGCGTTTTGGTTAGCTGGTACATCAATCAGTAGAATGGTTGGCATTCGTGTCAGCGCCCGCGCGCCGATTCTGGCTGCGGCCTGCTAAAGAGTGCACCTTGAGCGGGCAAGGAGCTGACAGGTTTAGTACGTACTAAAAGTTCGAAAGGAAACCTCCTATGGGTTCAGTTATTAAGAAGCGTCGTAAGCGCATGTCCAAGAAGAAGCACCGCAAGATGCTTCGTCGCACCCGCGTGCAGCGTCGTAAGTTGGGCAAGTAAATCTTGCTTGCAAAAGGCTCTGAGTCTCCACTTCGGTGGGAGCTCAGAGCCTTTTTCGTGAAATACCGCGTATTAGGTGTTACCGGCTGCAGGTGGTGGGTGCACGCGCCCCACTAGGATTATTGCTCCTTACCGCCCCGTTTGAGTAAGAAGCGCCAGCTGCCAAACGAGAAGGCTGCGGTAACTAGAGCGGGGAGGCCATAGGCGCGAATAGCGCGGCGCACTGAGCGATAATCACGGATGAGCCAATCTCTATCTTCTGCGATATCGCGTAATTTCCGGTCGGGGTTGATAGCAACAGCAGTGCCGACCATGGACAGCATCGGCACGTCATTGGCAGAATCAGAATAGGCAGTACAGCGGGGAAGATCGAGGTTTTCGATGGTTGCCAGTGCCGCCACTGCATGACGTTTGCCAGGCCCGTGCAAAATATCGCCGACTAACTTGCCGGTGAATTTACCGTCTTTGACCTCAGCTACCGTGCCAAGCGCGCCGGTAAAACCAAAGCGATGCGCGAGAATCTGGGCCAGCTGCACAGGCGTTGCCGTCACCAGCCAGACTTGCTGGCCAGCATCCAAGTGCATCTGTGCTAACTCACGCGTACCTGGGTAGGCACGCCGGGCCATCGAGTTATCAACGATTTCTTCGCACAGGGCCACCATGTCTTCGACCGAGCGGCCTTTGAAAAAATCCAGGGCCAATTCGCGGCCCTTGTCCACATCCTGGGCGTTTTCTTTACCAGAGATTCGGAATTTCAGCTGCTTCCACGCAATGGTTCTGATTTGTTTGAAGGTTAAAAACCTTTTGCGCGCAAGCCCCAGGCCAAAAGAAATCAGCGAGGAACCCTGAATCAGAGTGTTATCGACATCGAAAAAGGCCGCGGTGCCGCTATCGATAGGAATATCGGGATCTGCGGCGGTGATGTGTTTGGCGCCAGCGGCATCAAAAGAGCCGGAAACAGAGTCAACGCCTTTGGCATAAGAATCTAAATCTAGGTCATAGACCTCATTAATAGCAGCGGCAGCGGCTGCTTCACCAGCTTCACGCTGCGCTTCATCATCAATAGGCGGCAGGTAGGTATTTTCTAGGAAATTACGCAGGTTGCCGCGGCTAGCGGTCCAGTTGGCTAAGAAATCGCGAGGAGAATCTGGAAAGCCGGGAGGGGTAGGGTGAGATGTCATCGCGTTCCTGGGGAAGAAGTTAAAACTTAAAGTCTTTCAGTAATGTTTCTATAGTAATGGTTTTCAGCCCACCCGTCTTGTTCAAAGTAGCAAGCGGAGAATTTAAGGAGGAGCGCTATCCATACCGTCGAATTGATGGTTCGCACCACCTGCGGATCGTGCAAGCGTGTACATGAACAAATCACACCAGTTGTTGCTGCAGCAGGTGCTGAATTAGTGGTGCGTAATGTTGACCACGATCCGGAGCTCGCGGCGGAATACGGTGACCGTGTACCGGTTGTAGTAGTTGATGGTGAAGAATTTAGCGCCTGGGAAGTCGACAACGAAGAATTAGCTGCTGAGCTTTCTTAAAACACGTGCGCATAGGCTGCAGTTCGGGATCCGTCGCCTAAAAGGGTATCCTTTGGTTTGATGTAAGTTATCGTACTTTTTATTGATATGCGTAGTGCTGCGTGTGACACGCTGAAATCCCCTAATGACGCTGCCTTTGGCGCCAGCTTTAAAGCCCGGATAAAGCTTTGAAAGTCATCGCTGTCGTTGCTGTTGTCGCTGCACTCGTACACGTGGAGGAATGTTCATGAGCATGCTCGTTGTGGGAATGTCCCACCAGTCAGCCCCAGTGGCACTGCTTGAACGGCTCAGTATGGATGACACGGTTCGCAATGATACGTGTGAAGTTTTAGTGTCAAAGCCTTCGTTGTCTGAGGCAATGATTGTGTCAACGTGCAACCGTTTAGAGGTCTACACCGTGACCAATTCTTTCCACACTGGTGTCCAAGATGTGGTGAAGGTGCTAGCTGGTAACTCCGGCGTAGATGAAGATGAGCTGCGCGGATACCTATACGTGCGCTATGCCGATGCCGCAGCAGAACACTTGCTCACGGTTACCGCTGGGCTGGACTCGATGGTGGTCGGCGAACAGCAGATTATTGGCCAGGTGCGCACGGCTTATCAGCTAGCAGCAGAGCAGGGCGCGGTAGGGCCGCGCATCCATGCGCTCGCGCAGTCTGCGTTGCACACCGGCAAGCGCGTGCATTCGGAAACCGACATTGATGAAGCCGGTTCTTCCATGGTGTCTTTCGCCTTCGATCAGGCCATGATGGCCATGGGCGCGGTGGATCTCAAGGGCAAGACGGCTCTAGTGCTGGGCGCGGGCGCGATGTCTTCCTTGGCTGCGACGCAGGCGGGCCGGTTGGGCATCGACAAGCTCATTATTGCCAACCGCACTTTTGATCGCGCGGAACGCCTTGCAGGTCATGCACACGAGGCAGGGGTCCACGCTGAGGCCATCGAGTTTCATCGGCGTACCGCAGTGCTTGACGATGTCGACGTGGTCATCTCCGCCACCGGTGCCCAAGAATTCACGCTGACCAAGCAAGATATTCCAGCGGGGCACAACTTAATGATCATTGACCTGTCATTGCCGCGCGATATTGATAATGCCGTGGCAGAGCTAGACAACGTTACCTTGATCAATATCGAGCGCCTGAGCGATTCGCTCGATGCGGCCGATACTGAAGTCGCAGGCGGCGCCGACCCCCAGGTGGCAGCGCGCGCTATTGTGCGCGAAGAACTCGAGGCATATAGCTCTGCACAGCGCGTACGCGAGATTGTTCCAGCGGTTGCAGCTCTGCGCCGCCGCGCGGCTGATGTCGTGGAATGCGAATTGGGCCGCCTGCAGCAAAAATCTCCCGATTTAACGGATGAACAAATTGGTGATGTCTCCCAAGCCTTAAAGCGCGTAGTAGACAAACTTCTCCATGAGCCGACCGTGCGTGCGAAGAAACTCGCCGCAAATTCCGGTACCGTGAGCCATGAAACTGCACTTCAAGAACTATTTGGACTGCAGCTTGAAGGCTCTGGTGTATCCGTAGATGTCAAAGAGCTCCCCGAAAATCTTGATGCTTCCGTTTCCGGAAAGGATGTTTAACCATGGCTGAACTGAAAAAGATTGGCACCCGCGGATCCAAACTTGCCACCACCCAGGCAGGACATGTGCGCGACTGGATTACAGATAATGGCACGCCTAGTGAATTACATATTGTGACCACCGAAGGCGATATCAATATGGCGCCGGTTGAGCGCATCGGTGTTGGGGTATTTACCCACGCTTTACGTGAAGCGCTGCATGCACAAGAATGCGATATCGCCGTGCACTCTTTCAAGGATCTGCCGACCGCGCCCGATGAGCGCTTTCACCTCATCGTGCCCAAGCGCGAAGACAACCGTGAAGCACTTATCGCACGCGATGGTCTGACCTTGGATGAACTTCCTCAAGGTGCCAAGGTCGGCACCTCGGCGCCACGACGCATCTCGCAGCTCAAGGCGCTGCGCCCGGACCTGGATATCCGCCCACTGCGCGGCAATATTGAAACGCGCATGTCTTATGTCACCGATGGCGAACTCGATGCCGTCATGTTGGCTTATGCCGGCCTTGTGCGCGCGGGCTACGCCGATCGTGCAACCCAGGTATTTTCCCCTGATGTGCTGATGCCGGCACCAGCACAAGGCGCACTGGCTGTGGAGACCAACGCTGAAGATGCAGAGTTGGTCAACGCGATTAATTCCATCGCCGACGCCAAGGCCGGCCTGCAGGCAGCAGGCGAGCGCGCCATCTTGCGCCGCCTGGAGGCAGGATGCACCGCACCGGTGGCTGCAACCTCTGTGATTGATGAGGATATTATTACCGTCCACGGCGGCGTCTTTGCCCTCGACGGCTCCCGTCAGGCAGTCGCCTCTGAAACCGGACCGTTGGAAAATGCTTATGAAATCGGCGTGAAGGTCGCGGAAGCACTTATTGAACAGGGCGCTTTTGAAATCATTGAAGCCAGCTAGGAGCCATTAAATAGGTGTGAGATGGCACCTGATATAGGCGCGGGTTTTGATTGCTGCCTATTCAACTTATATGGTGTAAATATCACAAGGTCTATTGCGGATGTTTTATAGGCTCCCTTTAAGGGCCCCCAGGGTTGGAAAACCCTGGGCTTTTGGCCGTAATGACCAGTTCATATTTTCCGTTTTCCACATTGGCTCAACGGTCTTTAGCGCATAGCGCAGTCATCGGCACGTTGTAGATGGTGGCGTGTGATAAAGACCGTCCTGATCGCCGTTGATATTAGAAAAGAACCTTTAATGAGCAATGCCGTGCCCCAGCTTGGCAAAGTTATCTTCGTTGGCGCAGGCCCAGGAAATCCTGAGTTACTGACCGTTCGCGCCCGTGAAGTGCTAGCCCACAATGCGATAGCGATCGTAGACCCTGAGGTATTAAACGGCGTAAGAGACATAGTCGGTACCGCTTTACCTGTTCCAGAAGACAAGCTTGCAGCTCATGAAGCTGAATATGAGCAGATGGTGGCTGACGCGAAGGCGCAGGGCGCACGCCGTAAGCCCCCGCGTCCAGCGGCACCTACTGCCGCGGAATTGCGCGAAGCAACTCCTACCAATGGTGAGTCTGGCGTCGAAGTTAATGTTGCCGCAGTCCAGCAGGGCTTGGAAGACGCTCAGGCTTTTGCTGTGGAGCACTCGCATCCAGAATCTTTAGACGTTATTCGTCTGGTATCCGGCAACCCTTTAAACCGCGCCTCCATTAAGGCGGAAATCTCCGCTGTGGCTGCTGCGGGCTTAGAATTCCAGGTCGTGCCAGGTATGTCTTTGCCTTCGACCGTGCCCTCTTTTGCTGGTCTGGCATTGGGCTCGACGTACACGGAAGCGGATGTCACCGATGGGGATGTGGACTGGGACCTTTTAGCCCAGGCGGCGCAACCTTTGGTTTTACAAGCAACAGCTGAGCATCTGCCTTTGATTTCCCAGGAACTTTTGTCTCGCGGATTGCCGTCAGAGATGGAAGCGTTTGTGACTGTGCACGGCACCACCCGTTTGCAGCGCACTTATGAAACGAACCTGGGGACCATCGGCAAGCTTAATGCTGAGTTAGTAGGGCATTTAGTGATTACTTTGGGACGTAGTTTTGATGACCGCACGAAGTACTCGTGGTGGGAAAACCGCTCCTTGTACGGCTGGCGCGTCTTAGTGCCACGCACCAAGGCACAAGCAGCAGCGATGTCTGCGCGTTTGGCGTCCTATGGTGCAATTCCGCAGTCGGTACCAACGATTTCTGTGGAGCCACCCCGCAACCCTGCGCAGATGGATCGCGCAATCAAGGGCATTGTGGAAGGCCGCTACAAGTGGATCGTGTTTACATCGGTCAACGCCGTGACCGCGGTGTGGGACAAGATTGCTGAACTTGGCCTGGACGCGCGTGATTTCGCCGGTGTTAACCTCGCTGCCGTGGGGGAGAAGACCGCCGATGCCATCCGCGAAAAGGGCATGAGCCCTGAGGTCTTGCCAAAGCCCAACCGTCAAAATGCTGAAGGTCTGGTGGATGTATTCCCGAACTTCGTCGAGGATATCGACGCTGTCGGCCGCGTACTTTTGCCACGCGCTGATATCGCGGGCGAATCCCTAGTTACTGGCCTAGAAGCTTTGGGCTGGGAAGTTGATGACGTCGTTGCTTACCGCACTGTGCGCGCGGCACCGCCATCAGCTGAAGTTCGCGACATGATTAAATCCGGTGGCTTTGATGCCGTGGCCTTTACTTCGGGCTCCACCGTGCGCAACCTTGTTGGCATCGCCGGCAAGCCGCACCAGCGCACCATCATCGCGTGCATTGGCCCATCGACGAAGGCTGCAGCAGAAGAGATGGGGCTGCGCGTTGACGTTGTCCCAGAAGTCGCCGACGTACCAGCGCTTGTCGATGCTTTGGCCGACCACGTCGCCGCCCTTCGCGCCGCAGGCAACCTGCCTGCACCGCGCAAGAAACGCCGCGCGCGTAAGAAGACGGTTAAAGTCGAAGGGTAAAGAACTAAAGTTCTTTACCTAGATATAAGTAAGGTTTTAGCCTTATACAGCAAGACAAAGGAGCCTGATTAAAGGTGAGCTATTTTCCACAACGTCGTCCCCGTCGTCTCCGCCAAAACCCTGCCATGCGGGATTTGGTTGCGGAAACACAGCTTTCACCACGTGATCTCATCTTGCCGATGTTTGTGGCCGATGGAATTGATCAACCCAAAGAGATCTCTTCCATGCCGGGCGTTTACCAGCACACTGAAAAGTCTTTGATCCAAGCTATCCGCGAGGCCCAGGAAGCCGGCGTGCGCTGTGTTGACCTCTTCGGCGTTCCACGAGAAGAAGACAAAGATGCTCAAGGCTCCCCAGCGTGGGATCCAGAAGGCGTACTAAACCGTGCTTTGACCCGGGTGCGCAAGGAATTCGGAAATGACATTTTGATCATGGCTGATACCTGCCTGGATGAGTTCACCGACCACGGCCACTGCGGCGTGCTCGATAGTCAAGGCCGCGTCGATAACGATGCAACACTCGAGCTGTACGTCGCTATGTCCATCGCGCAGGCGCGCGCTGGTGCACATATCGTGAGCCCTTCGGGCATGATGGACGGCCAAATTGGCGCTATCCGTGAAGGCCTCGACGCTGCAGGCTTTGAAGATGTTGCAATCATGGCCTATTCCGCCAAGTATGCTTCGGCCTTCTTTGGACCTTTCCGCGAAGCAGTCGGTTCTTCTTTGGAAGGTGACCGCCGCACTTACCAGCAAGATCCTGCGAATTATCGCGAGTCGATGTTGGAAGTAGACCTCGATATCGAAGAGGGCGCGGACTTTGTCATGGTCAAGCCAGCTCTTCCTTACCTCGACGTACTAGCGGGTACGGCTGAACGCTCGCCAGTGCCAGTTGCGGCTTACCAGGTCTCTGGTGAGTACGCGATGATTAAGGCCGCTGGTGCAAATGGCTGGGTTGATGAGCAAGCCGTTATGATGGAGTCTTTAATCTCGATCAAGCGCGCTGGCGCTGACCAGATTTTCACCTACTTCGCTACTGAAGCAGCACGAATCTTAAACCAGCAGGTTTAAAACAAGGAGGCCTCCCCACAGTGATTTCCGTGCCATTGACTGCCCAGCAGCGCTTTGCTGCTTCGCAGGACTTAAACCCCGGCTCTCCGGAAACTTCTTCGGAAACGGGCGGGAATCCCGGGGAGGGTGACACCCACGGTAGCGGGAATCAACCTGCGCCGACTCCTCCTGCCAAAGACGGCAAGCCGGCAGATGCTAAAAGGCCGGAATCAGCCCAGTTGCTCATCAACGTTATGGGCGGCGCGCTGATTCTGGAGTTTATCCACCAGGTATTTTCTTTCATCCTGGCGGTGTTGAACTTTGATGTTCTCAAAGCCACCGCAAAACGCACCGTGGGGGAAGAGTCAGCTTTTTCTGACACCCTGATTAACCTCACCGCATGGGGTTCGCTGGCGATGACCACGCTTATTTCCCTGGTTATCATCGCGGTGCTGGCGTCCATGGTGTGGCTTTTTAATAAACAGTCCAAGCACGCTGGTACAGCGCGACGCATGCTGTTTATCTTTTCTTTGTATTTTACTTTCCGTCTCTTCCTGGTATTTATGACCAGGCCTGCCACGGGCACGGACTCTCCCGATTGGCTCTATGTCATCGATGGGTCTTTGCAGATTCTCGTGGGCGTTGCCGCAGTTCTAGTGATTGTCTTTGCTAATCGTTCTGAGACTTTGGAATACACCGGCGAGATGGAAAAGCTTCGCCAGCTCGAGCAAGAACAAAAGAAGCTACAAGAACAGCGGGCTCGGGAAGCCAGAGAAAAGCTCAACAATGCCGATAAAACAGGCAAGTCGGGTAAAGCTGGCAAGAATTCGCCGAAGGTGCACGACGAAGCAGACTATGGCACCTTCAAAGGCATGATTGGTCGCTGGTTTAAAGGCGGCAAAAATGACAAGAACGACAAGAACGATAAACACGACAACACCAACGGCAAAAACTAGGTCGTCTAATAAACTTGGCCGTGGGTAAAATTGTGGCCAACTAGCGAATTAAAAGCCTTAAAGGAAGCACGCGATGGATGATTACGATCGACGGCAAGGCCCGGTTGACTACAACCGCGCATACACTCCGCCACGCGTGCCGCAGGAAGCCTCCCCTGCGTCTTTGCGCTGGGCTTATTGGGCACTGGTAGCAGCCGCCGTAGTGATGCTCTGTGCGGGACTATTCGGCATTTTTGAAAACGGTCCCGAATCTGGAATGGATGAACCAGGCGCGGTGAAATTCAACCGCTATTTGATTGCCGGGGTCAATATTGTCGGCGCCATTATCTTCTCCGTCATTTCTCCGCAATTGGCGCAGGGCTCCAAATTGGGCCGCCGCATCATCACCGTCACCGCAGCCATCGTGCTATTTATCATCGTCGCAGGTTTCCTGATCGGTGTCTCGGGCTTCTTCTTAGTTATCATCCCGGTGCTCATCGCCATCGCGCTATTACTGATGTTTAGACCTGCCGCAAATGACTTCATCGCGAAGAAAGCTGGTAGCCCAACTTGGGATTAATAGCCGCGCCACCCTGCATGACTCATACTTTTGGACGATAGTGGGGCATAATGTCATGTATGTCGAAACGTAACCTCACCAATGCTCCCTTGCTTGATGCTGCAGCTGGTAAGACCCCATCACGCCCGGCCGTATGGTTTATGCGCCAGGCTGGTCGTTCACTTCCTGAATACCGCACAGCACGCGAAGGCATCTCGATGTTGGATTCGTGCTTCATGCCAGAGCTCCTCGCCGAAATCACCCTCCAGCCAGTCCGCCGTCATGATGTCGACGCGGCGATCTTGTTCTCCGATATTGTTGTTCCACTCCGCGCCGCAGGAATCGGCGTAGACATTGTTGCCGGCCGTGGCCCAGTCATGGATAAAGCGGTACGCACCCGCTCCGATATCCACAATCTTCCAATCTTGGACCACCACGTCGACGAAGTCGCCGATGGCATCAAGATCATTTTGGATGAACTCACCGATACCCAAGCTCTCATCGGCTTTGTGGGCGCGCCCTTTACCTTGGCTTCCTACCTGATTGAAGGTGGTCCATCTAAGAACCATGAAATCACCAAGGCGCTCATGCACTCCGATCCGGAGACCTGGCATGCCTTGATGAAGCGCTTGGTGCCAACGATTATCAACTTCCTAGACGTTCAAATCGAGGCAGGCATTGATGCCATGCAGCTCTTTGACTCTTGGGCAGGCTATCTCAATCGTGATGACTACCGCGAGTACGTGCTGCCATACTCCACGGAAATCCTCGAGCATGTCGCAGGCGTAGTCCCACGCATCCACTTCGGTGTGGGCACTGGCGAGTTGTTGCCAGCGATGGCTGAAGCAGGCTCGGAAGTCATGGGTGTGGATTACCGCGTGCGTATGGATGAAGCAGCTGAGCGCATCCACGCGGCGCACGGTGCACACGCATTGCAGGGTAACTTGGATCCTGCACTGCTTTTCGCTGGCGATGATGCCGTCCGCGGCGCTGTACGTTCAATTCGTGACCAGGTGGCCACTGCGCAGTCCGCAGGCCACGCAACCGGACATATCTGGAACTTAGGACACGGCGTGTTGCCCACCACGGATGCTGAAGCGATTACGCGTGCGGTAGCAATTATCCACGAGGAGGGTTAAATGAGAATAGCCATTGTTGGCGCAGGTCTAGCGGGATTAACCACCGCATATGAGCTTCGAGGCGGAGACTTAGGCGCAGATGCGCATATCGATGTCTTTGAAGCCTCGGATCGCATTGGCGGCAAGCTGTTTACGGTGCCGTTTAATGATGGGCCCGTCGACCTTGGCGCTGAGGCATTTTTAGCACGCCGCGAAGATGCGCTGGAATTTTTTACCGAGCTGGGCCTCGCCGATTCTTTGGTGGAACCTTCCGGCAAGTCCTCGTTGGTGTACTCCCAAAGCAACCTGCAGGATCTCCCACGCGGGGGAGTCATGGGCATTCCATCAACCTCCGCGCCGGTAGCCCACCTGGTCAGCGAAGAAACCGTACGTCGCATCGACGCGGAAAATGATGCAGAGGCAATCGATTGGACCGTGGGTGAAGACCGCAGCATTGGCCAACTCGTGCGCGAGCGCTACGGCGATGAAGTAGTCGACCGCATTGTCTCATCACTTCTGGGCGGAGTGTATTCCTGCCTCGCTGATGATTTAGGTGTACGTGCAACCGTGCCGCAGCTAGCAGAAGTACTTGATTCCTTGGCACAGGCCGGGGAAAAGGTCACCCTCTCGGCTGCAGTGGCGCAGATTGAGAAGTCACGGCCTGCGCCTAGCGATGGCCCAGTAAAGCCAGTCTTTAACGCCTTTGCAGGTGGCTATGCCGAACTCTATGAAACCTTGGCGGAAAAATCACAAGCAGATATCCACCTGGATACCTTTGTTTCTGGGATTACGTTTGATGCCAAGACGTCGAAATACACCATCACGGGCCAGGGTGTCCCCGGTGATACGGAGGCTTATGACCGCGTTGTCGTGGCAGCGCCAGCGCCAACGACTGCGCGTTTGCTGAGCAAGGTTGCTCCCGAGGCAGCCGCTGCGCTCAAGCCCGTAAAGCTGGCCAGCTCCGCGGTCGTGGGATTGAAATTCGATTCCGATGCTGGCTTGCCCGATAACTCCGGGGTGTTGATTGCTGCGGATCAACCTGGCGTGCACGCTAAGGCTTTTACCTTTAGCTCGAAGAAATGGCCACATCTGAAAGAGCGCATCGGTGATGGTGCACTGATTCGGGCCAGCTTCGGACGCTTTGGCGATGACGCCCTCGCGCGTGAAGAAGAGGATACGTTGGTCGATTACGCCCTAGATGATCTACTGACCATTACTGGCTTTGATGCGCGCGCTGCGGGCGTGAGCGAAATCTACACCCAGCGCTGGTTCGGCGGGCTGCCACGGTTTGATGACAACCACCTAGCGACCGTAGCGACCGTGCGTGAAAAGATCGCTGCGCAGCCAGGCCTAGAAGTTACCGGTGCTTGGGCTGGGGGAGTGGGCGTGCCAGCGGTTATCGCTGATGCCCGTGCTGCTGCGCAGCGGATCCTGGGTAGCTAAAGCTTCGGCTTAAAACCTGGCAAAACAAACCCCAGCCTGCTTTTCTTCGGGAAAGTGCAGCGCTGGGGTTTACTGATTTTTAATCCTTGCGGTAGACGAAAATAGAGGAGAAGTCCTCATCGCCGTGGCCAAGTTCTTGCTGGCGTTCAAAGTTCTTAATGGCCGCTTGGACTGCAGGCAGTTCTTGATTGGCGGTATCCACCATCAACTTGGAGTCTTTGCACAGCGCATCCACCGTGAAATCGCCGGGGGCAGTCTCACGTTCGCCCAGGATAAACGGTGCCTTCATATTCTTCATGAAAGCAAGGCCCGTGATATCGAGCATCTTCAAGGTCTCTTCTTCACCCAAGCCTTCGGCCTCGCCCAGGGCCAAAGCTTCGAGAACACCCTGCGCGGTGACTGAGAGCGCTAAGTTAGCCAACAGCTTGCCGGTGGCAGCTTTCGCAGCGGAATCCACGCCGATGAGCTTGTTCTCACCAGCCCATGGACGAGCAATCTCTAATGCCACCTCGCGGCGGGCATCATCCGGGGTGCCTACATAGACACCCAATTCGCCATTGCGAGCAGGAATCAAAGAACCAACGACTGGCGCGTGGACATAAGAATCAACCGCGTCTGCGAATTCGCGTGCTGCCTCTGGAGAGACGGTGGTGGTATCAATCCACGTCACGCCCTGCGGAATGAGGTCCTGTGAGATAACAACCTCACGGATATCATCTGGTCCGAAGAGGGAGGTAATAATGACCTCGGCACCATCAACGGCAGCAGCAGGCGAATCCGCGAGTTGTGCTCCTTCATCAACCAATGGTTGCGCGCGCTCGGGTGTGCGGTTCCATACGGTTACTTCGTGGGATTTCATCACATGGAGCGCTAATTCTGAGCCCATGCGTCCAGTACCTAAAAATGCAATCTTCATAGTTGCCCATTGTGCCAAAGATTGCCAAAGTAGGAGCTTATGGCATGGATCATTTTAGTTCTCTCGGGTGCATTTGAATCAGTATGGGCAATCGCGCTTTCCAAATCTGATGGATTTACCCGCCTGTGGCCGGTGGTGACCTTCTTTATTGCTGCAGCTATTTCCATGGGTGGGCTGGCATGGGCGATGAAGTACCTGCCGGTCGGCACAGCCTATGCCGTCTGGGTAGGCATCGGCGCATCCATTACCGTTATTTACTCTTTTGCTACCGGCCAAGAAGCCGTGACTGTCCTCAAGATTGTTTTTCTGCTGATGATTGTTGCAGGGATAATCGGCTTGCGCGTGGTTAATTAAGGTACGACCAGGCGGAAATCAGGCAGGTTGGTGCCAGGGAGTTTCAACACGGGTCCCTTCTTCGCCGGTTCCTGTGGTGCTGGAGCTGGCGCAGGTCGCGGAGGAGCAGGACGTGCTGGTGCAGGCGCAGGTTGCGGTGCGGGTTGTGGCGGCGGCTGCGGGGCCGAGTGCTCCATCACGGGAGCCGCCGGAGCAATTGGGGCGACCGGAGCAACAGGTTCTGCTGGGGCAGCAGGCTGCGGACCCTCTGGTTGATTTGCTTCTGGAGAGCGCGAAGCGCTCGAAGAAGCAGACGTTTGCTGTGATGTCGGTGACTGTTCGAGGCGCTTCACAAACTCCGGGTTGCGCGATATAGGCTGTGGTAAATGCGCCGGTTGCCACGATTGCACGTCATGTGAAGCGGTACGTGTGACCGGTTCTTCCTGTGCGCAAGCGCTTAAACACACGCCTACCAGCCCAAGCATTAACCCAACTAGCAGCGGATATCGCTGGCGGTGGGTGGGTGAAGAAGGGATGGATGGAACATCGACAATCATTGCGAAACCCCCGAAATATTTTCTGCAACTTAATTGTGAGTCTAACCTGAGAAAATCAAAGCTGCATCACAGCAATTACTCAAACTTTTGTATGGCGGCAAAATACGTACAATGAGGGCTATGGCTTCTTCCCCGGACTCCTTGAATTCTTCTCAAACTTCTACTTCTGCGCAGTGGTTTTCCCGCGCCACTAAGGTCACCCCAGGCGGTGTGAATTCCCCCGTACGTGCCTTTGGTTCCGTCGGTGGGCAAGCGCGCGTGATTGCCTCGGCAAAGGGCTCGCAGCTCACGGATGTCGACGGCAACACCTTTGTTGACCTGGTCGGCTCTTATGGCCCGATGATTCACGGCAATGCACACCCTGACATCGTTAAGGCTGTGCAGGAAGTAGCTCAAGATGGCTTGAGCTTCGGTGCTCCTACCATCGGGGAGACTTTGCTGGCGGAAGAAATTATTTCCCGTACCGCTGCGGAAAAGGTTCGCCTGGTCAACTCCGGTACGGAGGCCACCATGTCTGCTGTGCGTTTGGCACGTGGCTTTACTGGCCGCGCGAAGGTCCTGAAGTTTGATGGCTGCTACCACGGTCACGTGGATGCGCTCTTGGCTGCTGCCGGATCGGGCGTTGCTACCTTGGCTTTGCCAGATTCACCTGGTGTTACCGGTGCGGCTGCGGCAGATACCATCGTTGTGCCTTATAACGACTTGGATGCGGTCAAGCAGGCTTTTGCTGATAACCCAGGTGAGATTGCCTGCATTATTACTGAAGCTGCCGCCGGCAACATGGGCACGGTAGCACCCGCGGAAGGCTTCAACCAGGCACTGAAAGATATCGCGCATGACGATGGTGCCTTGCTGATTATCGATGAGGTCATGACCGGTTTTCGCACCTCCCATCAGGGGTGGTTCGGCGTGGACCATGTCGCCGGTGACTTGGTGACCTTCGGCAAAGTTGTCTCCGGTGGCCTGCCCGCTGCGGCTTTTGGCGGCCGCGCAGACATCATGGATTACCTCGCGCCGGTTGGTCCCGTCTACCAGGCGGGTACGTTGTCCGGTAACCCAGTGGCCATGGCATCGGGTTTGGCATCGCTCAAGCTTGCCGATGAATCCCTGTACCCACGCCTTGCCGCGCATGCAGACCGCCTGTCGGATTTAATCTCTTCGGCACTTTCCGCTGAGGGCGTAGCGCACCACATGCAGCGTGCGTCCTCGATGCTTTCTATTCGCTTTGCCGAAGGCGAAGGCCGCAACTTCGATGACATGAAGGCGGCTGATACCTTCCGCTTTACCCCGTTCTTCCACGAGCTTTTGAATGCTGGCGTCATGGTTCCGCCAAGCCCATTTGAGACCTGGTTTGTATCTGATGCCTTAACGGACGATGATTTTGAGGTAATCGAAAAGGCTCTCAAGCCTGCAGCGCGTGCTGCAGCTGCTCAAGCGGAAGGATAATCCAGCTGTGACGAAGACTCTCGTCCACCTCGTGCGCCACGGCGAGGTCCACAATCCCGACAAGATTTTATACGGCCGTATTCCTGGCTATCACCTGTCGGCACGTGGGCATTCCATGGCGGCACGCACGGCAAAAGCCTTTGAAGGCCACGACGTCGCATATTTGGCGGCATCGCCGTTGCAGCGCACCCAGGAAACCGCGCAGCCTTTTGCCAAAGTCACAGGGCTAGATGTTGAGGTAGATAAGACCCTCATCGAATCAGGCAACCGCTTTGAGGGGCTGCACGTCAAAGGTCTGCGCTCCGCATTGTGGAATCCGCAGCGGTGGCCGCTTCTGCGAAATCCACTGCAACCAACTTGGGGTGAGCCATTCTCCGAAATTGCTTCGCGCATGATGGATGCCGTGGAACGTGCACGAGTTGAAGCTGAAGGCCGTGAAGCTATTTTGATCAGCCACCAGCTGCCAATCGTCATGGTGCAGCGCACGGTCTTAGGTTTGCGTCTGGCGCATGCGCCGTGGAACCGTGAGTGTGATTTGGCATCCGTGAGCACGTTGGTGTTTGACGGTGAGCAGATTATTGACATTTTCTACTCTTCACCTGCCCAAAGTATCTAAATATACCGCACCATTTACTTCTAGAAAGTCTTCTTCATGTTTGCTTCTAAGCGCCTAGCGTCAGCAGTTATGATCGCTGCCGCCAGCGTGGTCTTAGCCTCGTGTGCTCAAGATTCTGAGAATGCCCAAAATGCCGTTGCTACTGGCGCGACCTTTGAATTCATCACCCCTGGCGGCCAGCAGGAGATTTTCTATGACGAAGTAGACCGCAAGCCTTTGCAGTCTTTCTCAGGCGAATCCCTGATGGATGAATCTGAGACTATCTCCTTGGATGATTATGAAGGCCAGATTGTGGTCTTAAACTCCTGGGGACAATGGTGCGCACCGTGTCGCGCAGAAGTCGATGACTTACAGCGCATCCAGGAGGATTTGGAAGAGCGCGATCTGGGCACCGTGTTGGGCATCAATGTGCGCGACTACAACCCGCAGATTGCCCGCGATTTCAAAGAAGATAATGGCGTAACCTTCCCGTCTATCTATGACCCACCGTTTAGAACTGCGGCTGCACTCGGTGGTGTTCCTACCTCCGTGGTGCCGACGACTATTGTCTTGGACTCTCAGCACCGCCCAGCGGCAGTGTTCTTGCGAGGTATTACGGACAAGGAAATCACAGAGGTCGTTGATAGCCTCGAACAGGAACAGGCGAGCAAGTAAGTGACTGAAATTGGAAGCGCCTTCGCAGACGCCGCCGCAGGTGGGCCGCTGCTTTTGGGGCTATTAGCTGCTGCTGCCGCTGGACTAATCTCTTTTGCCTCGCCCTGCGTGGTGCCGTTGGTACCGGGCTATATGTCGTATCTTGCAGGCCTTGTCGGTGGGCAAGTGGAGTTTAAAAATAACCAGCCGGTGGTCACCAAACAACGCCAATGGGCAGTCGTCGGTGCCGCGCTGTTGTTCATTTTAGGTTTTACCGTCGTCTTTGTGCTCGCGACCGTGTCTGTCTTCGGCGCTATTTCGATGCTTACCCTCAATGCTGATGTGCTCATGCGCGTTGGTGGCATAGTCACCATCTTGATGGGCATTGTCTTTATGGGCGGCGTTGGCTTTATGCAAAATGACACCCGCATGGCTCCGAAGCGCTGGACCAATTGGCTGGGTGCGCCGCTTCTGGGAGGCGTCTTTGCCCTGGGGTGGACACCGTGTCTAGGCCCAACGCTGGCGGCGATTATCTCGGTCTCGGCTGGTACCGAAGGTATGACCGCGATGCGTGGCACGTTGCTAATCATCGGCTACTGCTTAGGGTTGGGCTTGCCCTTCTTGCTCGTGGCCTTAGGCTCAGCACGCGCGATGCGCAGTATCGAATGGATGCGCAAGCATTCCCGCATCATTCAGATCATCGGTGGCATCACCATGATCATCGTTGGAATTTTGCTCGTCTCGGGCGCATGGGCATATTTCATCAACTGGGTTCGTCAATGGACCGTCGAATACGGCATGACGCTGATTTAAGCGTAAGGAATAGGAGACCGTCCACATTATGAAGAAAATCAGTACCGCCCTCCGCAAGGCTTGGCACTGGCTGACCAGTATGCGCACCGCGTTGGCACTGCTGTTTTTGCTTGCACTTGCCGCGATTCCCGGATCGCTTTTGCCACAGCGTGACTTAAACGAGTCCAACGTTAATGACTTCATTGCGTCAAATGGGCGCGTGGCAGAAATCTACGACAAGCTTCAGCTTTTTGATGTTTTCTCCTCCACCTGGTTTAGCGCGATCTTCGTATTGCTCACCATCTCTTTGGTGGGCTGCATCATCCCGCGTTCGTGGGATCACTACAAGGCGTGGAAGACGCCACCAACGCGTGCGCCGAAGAACTTAAACCGCATGCAAATGCATGCCAAGGGCGAGTCTGAGCGCAGCTTTGAGGAGATGCGCACGCAGGTGAAAACCCGGCTGAAGAAGTGGCGTGTCTCGGAATTTTCTGCTGAAGAAGACCGCGCGGGTGCGTACACGATTTCCGCAGAACGTGGTTATGGCCGTGAGTTGGCAAACCTGATCTTCCACATCTCTTTGGTAGCAGTATTGCTCACGGTCGCTTTCGGCCGCTTGGTCTACTACGAAGGCCAGGTCATCGTGATTACCAATACTGGTTCTACGGATCTGGAACAGTCGACCGAATTTTGCAATACTTCCTTGTCGAACTATGACAGCTTCCGCGCGGGCCCGCTTTTCGATGGCACCGGTCTGCACGAATTCTGCATCCAAGCCCATGACTTTGTGGCGGATTACCTGCCTAATGGCCAAGCAGAGATGTTTACCTCGAATATCTCCTATGCCAAGGGTGAGGACATCTTTAATGACCCAGAGACCTGGGAAGATTACCAGCTTAAGGTCAATCACCCGTTGCGTACGGATAACAACCGCATTTACTTGCAGGGACATGGTTTTGCCCCAACCATCACCGTGGAATGGCCAAATGGCGAAAAGCGCACCCAAACGGTGCAGTTCCGTCCCGATGACCCAACCTTCTTCCTCTCTTCTGGCGTGATGCGTTTCGATCCACCAGCGGGCATGTACCCGGACCTTTATGATCGCCGTCAAAACCAGCTGGCGATTCAAGGTCTGTTTGCTCCTACTGCAAGCTGGGATGGCGACAACGGTGAGCTGTTGACTTCGAGCTACCCATCCATGACTGACCCAGCCATGGCGGTGGATATCTACCGTGGTGATGCTGGCCTGGACACGGGCACCGCGCAGTCCATCTTCGATTTGGATTCCACTTTGGTGCACTCCGGTCAGCTGCAGCGCATCGACCGCGTGAACCTGACAATGGATGAGTCAGTGACCTTGGACGATGGCACCACGGTAACTTTTAATGGCGCCAATGAATTCGCGAACTTCCAGGTTTCTTATGACCCAACCCAAAAGTGGGTTTTGGTCTCGGCGATAACCATGTTGGTGTCTTTGGTCTTCTCTCTGGTCATTAAACGCCGCCGCATCTGGATTCGCCTCCGCCCATTGGATGTCGCATCCAATGGAAGCGCCGGAACAGGGATCGAGATGGCAGGTCTGGCTCGTACCGACCGCGCAGGCTGGTCCGAGGAATTCGACGAACTCTACCGCGAGCTTCTCGAGTTGCCCGACCCGGACGAAGTCGAAGAGGACGAATTATTCTCTGAGGACTAAAACCCTCATTCATAGTGCTCAACGCCCTACACCTCATCCATCTAAAGTTGGTTAAGGTTAGACAAAAGTAGTAGGGTGATGAACATATAAGCCGCTTTGTGGTGGTCTAACTCCGATAGGTAAGAAAAATTGATGCCGGTTAATCAGAATCTGTCCAGCTTTTCAGACATCGCATTTCAGACAGCATTTGTTGTTTATGCAGTCGCGTTGATTTTGTCTCTCATTTATTATGGGCGACTTAATGGCGTAATTGATGCGCGTCGTCAGCGTTCCGAAGCGACAGTCAACGCTAAGAAGCTGAAGGCGTCCGTAGCCGCCCACGGCGTTGCTGGTGCTGATAGTGTCAGCAGTGCGGATAGTGCTGAAGGCTCCGGAAGTGGCACGGCGGGTGTATCTGCTGCAGATCTTGCGAAGCAGGAATCTAAAGTTGACCGCCTCGGTGGAATGACGCAGTCACTGTTGTGGGTTGCTATTGCTTTGCATCTCGCATCGATTGTGCTGCGTGGTCTTGCGGTCAACCGCTTCCCGCTGGGCAATCTTTATGAATACATGATGATGATTACCTTCGGCGCGCTGCTTGCGATGATGATTGCTATGCAACGCAAGGAATGGCGCACCCTGTGGCCATGGGTTCTCACCCCGCTGCTCGCGTTGATGTTCTACGGCTCCACCAAGCTTTATGCAGAGTCCGCACCAGTGGTACCGGCATTGCAGTCTTACTGGCTGCCAGTACACGTCACCATTGTTTCTCTCGGTGGTTCCCTAGGTATCGTTTCCGGTATTGGTTCTGTCTTGCACCTGCTGCGTCGTTGGCAGCCAAAGGGTAAAGAGCATGGTTTCTTTGGTGCGGTTGCAAAGCCATTGCCGTCAGCGAAGAAGCTCGATCAGCTGGCGTACCGCGTCGCGGTGGTTACCCTTCCAACCTTGGGTCTGGGCATCGTGTTGGGCGCTATCTGGGCAGAAGCTGCCTGGGGTCGTTTCTGGGGCTGGGACCCGAAAGAAACTGTCTCCTTCGCAACCTGGATTCTGTATGCTGCCTACCTGCACGCGCGTGCAACCCCATCCTGGGCGAAGTTCGCGCCATGGATTAACGTTGTTGCGCTATCCACGATGATTTTCAACCTCTTCTTCATCAATATGGTCGTATCCGGACTCCACTCCTACGCTGGGCTAAACTAGTTGTTATGACGAACCCAACCCGCAAAAAGCAGGGCAAGCCCGCCAGCGATAATCACACGCTAGTTGAGCTTGGTCAGCGCCTCGCACAAAGGCGCCGTGATTTTGGGATCGTACAACAAGATTTAGCTAAGACCGTTGGAGTTTCACGCTCCACGCTGCACACCATTGAACACGGCGGCGAAGGCGTGCGCTGGGAAAAGGTTATCGCTGTAGCCCAAGCTCTCGATTTCGATATTAAGCTGGTGCCCCAAAACCCAAAGGCTTAGCGGCTTAAGCACTAAGCCTGGGGGCTATCTTCGCCGGAATCGGGTTTCTCCCCAGGATTCGGAGTATCGGGAGAATTAGAAGTATCCGGAGTATCTGCAGCGTTATTTTGATTCTTGGGCTTGGGCGGACGCTTTTCTTCTGCAGCGCGCTCGCGTTGGCGGCGTTGTTTGAAGGCTTCTTTTTCTAATTGCCACAAGAAATCTTCATCGTCGTCGGGTCCCTTAATTTCGCGTGGCGGCGCCACCGTCGGGGTTTTCTTCTGGTTCCAGGAGCTAGGTCCAAAGGCTTTCCAGACTAAAACCACGGCTGCGATAATCAAGAGCAATAATATAATCCGACCCATGTAGGCCATTCTACGTGGCGAAAATCTCAGGAGGTAAACTAAGTGCCTGTGGATGATCAAGCACCAATTCCGGACCCCGAACTTCGCAAGAAGTCGCGCCGCGCAGTAGTAAAATACGGGCTCGCGCGCCTTGCCCTGTTCATTATTCTCACTGTCGTTATTCAAGTAGTGGCAGTTGTCATTGATGCGCCGATCCCGCTGGTATTTACCGCGCTGCTCGCACTCTTTGTAGCATTGCCGCTCTCGATGCTGGTCTTTTCCCAGTGGCGCCTAGAAGCTACTCAGTCCATTGCCGAATACTCCCGCCAGCGCCAAGAGCATAAGGCTTGGGTGCAGCGCGAGCTCTCCGGACGCGGCAACGAGGAAAACGACTAAACCCCGAACTCTGCGCCAAAATCCGCCCAGCGGGCTTTCACGGGCTGGGCACCAAGGTGCTCCAACAAGGCTGCGCGCCACCATCCCCAGTCATGTCCGCCGTCATAAACGTGTAATTCATGCGGGATTTCGCGCGCCTTTAACGCCATGGCCAGCAGGTGTGCTTGATTGACCATCGCGCCCTCACGCACCCCGACATGGATGTTGAAGTTGGTGTCGTGCGGAAGTGCTTTGGGCTTGGTTTTATAAAACTGGTCTATTAGCCACCCATGAGAAGGGTGCTTTAAATCACGCGGGGTGCTGCCTTTTGCGGGGCTCCACCACAAGGATGGGGACTGCGCGATGACCGTGGAGTATTTCTCCGGATTTAACAGGCCGGCATACAGCGCGGATAGCCCGCCGAGGGACTGTCCGGCGATGGTGTTGTCATCGGGATTTAGCTCCATCCCACGCTGATTTGCTTCATTGTGAATCCAGGTTTCACCAATGTCGCCGACCTTTTCTAGAAATTCCGGATTGGCCTTGAGCTGCTCAACCCGGTGCGCATTGTCGTGATTGGCAATTCCTAAAACAGCAACTGGTTCCATGCCATGGGCGACAGCCCTTTCGAGTACGTAGGGCAGGTCGAATTTGAAGAACCAGGTTTCGGCATCGAAAAGCGTGAGCACCCGGCATGGCTTCTTCGCAGCAGCGCCAGAAAATTCATGGGTGGGAAGATACGCAAAAATCTTCAGGTCTGGGTCTTCGAGATAAGCGGTAATAACTTGCCCGTGCAGCCGATGATTGTCACGATTCCAATGGTCTTGGTTCGGGGCCAGCGGACCTGAAACAAGTTTAGTGCCGCGGCCTTCCTCATCAACATCAAGCCTACTGCGCATTGAAATGTCTGAAACGCTGGCATGATCCGGATAAGCCGTGCGAACTTGCTGGCGGACACGGGTGTGCGGTGGTTGGTCAATGACTTCGTCATCGTCTGTAATCAACCGGAAACTATAAGCTCCCAAGTAGGTTGGGGTAATCGGGATGGTGCGCACCCAAATAGAGGTGCCGGGCACATGCCGCATCAGGCCGTATTCGTAATTTTCCTTGTCCGTAATCCGGTTGAGATTCACGTGCACGGCGGTAACTTTTTGAGATTCCAACTCTAACTGCCAATGCCGGGAGGCAAGTTGGCGCACATCAACGGCGAAGGTGACGGTGTTGGTCTTGTCATCGATCTCGCCGGATTGCCATTGCGTGAGCATGAATGCGCGTCGGAGCTCGTCGGGTTCCAAACCCGTGAGTTCGCGGACCAGCCTGTTTTCAATAATTTTAGCAAGCTGTTCTGGGCTCCTGCGGGATTTCGCAGTGGGCTTTTTCGCGTGTGCTGAGTTCTTCGGTTTGGACACAAGACATACCATCTAGCTGATAGGAAGACTTAACGTCCAAACAATAGCGCGATAATCAGCATCACCGGAAGGGATGCAAAGGTGGTGATGAACACGGTATCGCGCGAGATAGTTTGGCCGCGTTCAAATGTAGCGGCGTAGTTGTAGACATTTTGGGCCGTAGGCAGCGCACACAAGATGGTGCAGGCATAGACCAGGTCGGTTTCAAGCCCTAGCAGGGTAGCGGTGATAAAACCTGCCAGCGGCATGCCGACAAGCTTCAAGGTGGTTGCAGTCAGTACAGCAGGGCGGGATTTCACATCAGAAAGTACGCCCGCACCGCTAATCGATGCACCAAAGCTCATCAAGACCATCGGAATGGCCGCACCGCCCAACAGTGCGATTGGCTCAGCCACAGGATCGGGGACTTCCCAGCCCGTGACCGCGACGATAAAACCGGCGAAAGAAGCCAGCACAACGGGGCTTAAAAGCCCCGTCTTGACGGCACCGAAGAAGGAGCCGCCGCCCAACATTCCCAGGATGACCGGGGTATAAATCATCATCTGCAGCAACATGATGGGGACTACGTGGGTGGCATCACCAATGACGTAGATACTGACCGGCAGGCCGATATTGACAGAGTTGAAATAGCTTGACGATGCCGCACCAATTCCAATTCCCGCGATTCCTTGCCGGAAGAAAATCACCCCATAGATAACTGAGACCAGCACCGTGGCAATCGAAATGACCAAGGTGACTGGGGTGAGGAAGTTTTCTGGGTCGGCTTTGGAGACGGCATCGAAAAGTAGCGCGGGTGTCGCAGCATAAAAAGCCACCCGGTTGAACATCAAACGCTCTGAACTAGAGCGAATGATTTTTGTGCGCGCTAGAATCCAGCCGGTGAAAATCACGGCCAAGATGATGGCGAAGCCAGTAATAACCCCCAGCATTGTTTAAACCACCGCCACAGCAAGGGCGGATAGTACTGCCCAGATGAGCATGGCGCGCCCGGTGAGACCAAGCACAGGAATGAGTTCTTTGCCCTTCGCGCCGCGGTTGACCGTGCGTACGGACTTCAAAGCGAACGGTATGTAGACCAGTGCGACCAGTGCCGCCCAGGAGCCGAAGGCAATGAGGATGGTGTAGAGAACCGGCAGCGTAAGCAACACGGTAAAGAGCAGGCGGGAGCGGGCATCGCCTAAGCGTACGGCGAGGGTGATCTTCCCGGTCTGTGAGTCCGATGGGATATCCCGGATGTTGTTGGCCAAGTTCACTGCAGCGCTCATGCCACCAACACCCAGCGCCAACAGCAGGCCGGTAAAGGAGACTCTGCCAGCCTGGGTAAATTGGGTGCCCA
>DGYMI06202__coassemble_990_pt1 | contig 41270 bp, 35 predicted proteins | sample DGYMI06202__metabat2_low_PE_019 | metagenome-assembled genome bin DGYMI06202 | reverse complement strand
GCAGCTCGGCAATAGCCTTGCGCAGCTGAACCTCAGAAGCAGAAATATTTGGAAGCTTTACGATGTTCGCTTCCGGGGTCTTAGCTAGCTCACCGAGCTCGGACAGTGCGTCTGGAACCTCGGTCTCAGGGAACTGAGCCAGGATACGAGCAGCCAGTGAGATATCTGCAGTCTCTACCTCGATGCCAGCAACGGAAGCGAATGCTTCAACGATTGGCTTGAAAGAGTAGGACGCAAGCAATGGTGCTTCGTCAGTACGGGTCCAGATAATCTTTGCCATGCTTCTCCTAAAAATTAATGTTTTGGAAAATGTTCAACATCCAAGAATACCGGTTTACCGTATCTTTTGGGAGCAGTAGCCCCCTTTTGCGATAAGGCCGGACTAAGTGGTGCGCACAAGCATCTCTTAACCGAGCGCTTTGACACCGGTTTTCCAGTACCCCATGAAGGAAACGCGGTGGCGGGAAATGCCCGCGCCTTTAACCAACATGCGACGAATAGTGGTGACCATGCCGGCTTCACCAGCGATCCAGAAATAAGTATCTGCAAAGCGTTCAGCAACAGTTGAAGCTGGTTCGGCGACATCAGTATCGTCGTCGAAAGAACTATAAGCAGGAGTTTCCCAGACCAGCGGGGCAGGCTCGGCGTCATCGCTAGTCGATGGCTCCGGCGGGGTGCATTTACCGCGTGGGTTCTCAACTTCAAAAAGCCGCGCTGCAGATTCAACCAATAGGTCACCGTACGCGTGCTCTGGGGTGCGCGGGACCCAGTTGACTGTGAGATTTGCGGGGAAATCAATCTGCGGGATATCTGCGCTATCGACCAATTCGCAGTACATGGTGCCGGTGAGTTCCGCGGGCCATTCATCGGCGATGCGCAGCATAGCTGGCAGGGCAGTTTCATCACCTAAAATGACAACATTTGTGGCTTCGCCAGGCTGAAATTCAATGCCCGGGCCGGATTCGTCGTCTTTTTGTGGTGCCACAACATAGAGCTGATCGCCAGGCTGTGCTTCAACCGCCCAGGTGGCTGCGGGACCGCTATCAGAAGTGCCTACGCCGTGCAGAGCGAAGTCAATATCGAGCTCAGCTTCACCGTTTGCACCTTCGTCGTGCTCACCTGCTCGACGAAACTCGCGGATGGAGTAGGTGCGCATGCTGCCGCGCTTGTCCGGGTCAATGGCTTTCCATTCGTCGTACCAGTTTTCCTCACCGGTCATCTTTGGCAGGCCGTGGTCACCCGGGATGACTAGTTTGATGCGCAAGTCCATGATGTGACCTGCGGGACCCATGTCATCTAAGCCAGTAAAAGTTACCCGCTGGAAGTTAGGGGAGATGCGTTCGGAGTTTTTGACGGTTGCGAGAAATGGGAAAAATGCCATTGAGAATCTACTTATTCCTTAGGTGGTGGCGGCCAATAGGCATGACCGCTGGTTGATCGGAAACCGGGTCAGTGATGATGACCGAGTCGATTCCGAATACGGACTTCACATTTTCTTTGGTGATGACTTCGCGTGGATGCCCATGCGCGAAGACCTTCCCGCCAGAAACTGCAACGAGCTCATCGGAATAGCGTGCGGCCAGATTGAGGTCGTGCAGCACCATGACGATGGTGGTGCCACGATCGCGGTTGAGCTCAGTGAGCAAGTCCAAGACATCTAACTGGTGCTTGACGTCTAAGTACGTGGTGGGCTCATCGAGAAGCAATGTCTCTGTGCGCTGTGCCAGCGCCATGGCAATCCACACGCGTTGGCGTTGACCGCCGGAGAGCTCATCGATGGAGCGTTCAGCGAGATCGGAGATGCCGGTGGTTTCCAAGGCTTCTGCAACGATGTCGTAGTCTTGCTGGCTCCAGCGCCCTAGGATGCCTTGGTGCGGGGTGCGGCCGCGGCCAACTAGGTCTGCGACGACGATGCCATCGGGAGCAATCGGGGTCTGCGGCAAAAGGCCGAGCTGGGTTGCGAGCTTACGAGTCGGGATGTCATGGATGGACTTGCCATCGAGGACAATTTCGCCCTTGGTCGGGTTTAGCAATCGCGACATGGTGCGCAAAAGTGTGGATTTGCCGCAGCCATTAGGCCCGACAATGGAAGTTACGGTACCTCGCTTGATGTCGACGTTGAGCGCGTCTAAAACCGTGCGCTCACCGTAGCCGACCGATACATCTTTAACGTGTAGAGCGGTGGAATCCAGCTGCTGCGTCGTCGAGGCTTGTTTATTGATATTCGTTGCAGTCATGAATGTCCTATCGCGAGGATCGAGTAAGTAGATAGATTAAGAAAGGCGCACCAATCGCACCGGTGATAACGCCAGCAGGGTAGCGGGTGCCAAAGAGGTATTGGCCAGCCAGATCCGCGACTAGCACGAGCAATGCGCCGATGAGCCCCGCGGGGAGAATGAGGGAGGCACCGGGTTTGAAAATCCGTGAAGCGATGGGGCCTGCCATAAAGGCGACAAACGCGATGGGTCCGGTGGCAGCGGTAGCCAGGGCGATGAGTACGACAGCACCGACGAATAACACCACGCGGGTCAGCGTTAAATGAGTGCCGAGACCGCGTGCTAAATCATCACCGAGTCCGAAGATGGACAGCAGGTGCGAGCAGGCGATCATCAGCGGTGCCAGCACAATGACAGTCAAGATAACGGGCAAGCCGCGTTCCCACGTCATGGTGTTGAGCGAACCGGTAATCCAGCGGGTTGCAGTAGCCAAGTCCCAAGCGGCAGCATGCGAGAGCACATAAGAAGTCCACGCCTGCATAATCGCTGCGCAGCCAATACCGATGAGGATCATGCGGGTACCCGTAAAACCAGACTTCATGGACAACAGATAGATAGTCAGCGCGATTACCAGCGAGGCGATGGTCGACATGATCGACACTGCGGTTTGACCGAGGCCGAACATGATGATGCCGGTTGCGCCAGCAGCCGATGCACTGGCGGAAATTCCAATGATGTCAGGTGAGGCCAGTTGGTTGCGCAGCATGGTTTGGAAAATCGTGCCGGCAATACCGAATGCTAGGCCGACGAAAATCGCTACCGTTGCGCGCGGAAGTCGCAGCGCGCCGACAGTAAAGCTGGCGCCAGGCACGGTTTCACCCATGACAACGGCTAGGACGTCTTGCAAGCTATAGAAGGTCTCGCCAATCATGAGCGAGGCTAACCAGACGCCGATGACCGCGATGACAAGCAACGTGACTAATGCCCAGTATTGGCGTGCGCGCTTTTTGCGGCCTGCGGCCAAAGATGTTGCAAGTTCCGTGGTTGCTGCGGAGTTGGGCTCGCCTGAAGAAGTGGTTTGCGTGGAAGTGGTCATTAGGCAAGCTCCCGAACCTTGGTGTTGCGAACAATCCAAATAAACAGCGGGGCGCCGATAAGCGGAACCAAAATGCCCACTGCTAATTCCGAAGGACGGGTGACCACGCGGCCGATGGTGTCAGCAATGGTGAGCAATAACGCTCCGGCAAGACCGGTCAGTGGCAGTAGCCAGCGGTGGTCAGTGCCGCAGACAAGACGAATCAGGTGCGGAACAATCAAACCGACAAAGGCAATCGGGCCTGCGAGCGCGGTTGCAGTACCGCACAAGATGACCGCGCCAAAGGTTGCGACCAAACGGGTGGTCATGACTTTGATGCCCAGGCCGGTTGCGACATCATCGCCAAGCGCTAATGCGTTAAGCCCTGGTGCGCAGCCTAAAACGACAAGCAAACCAACGGCTAGGAAAGGTAGCGATAAACCCAGATTGGGCCACTCGGCACCGCCGACGGAACCAATTTGCCAAAAGCGGAATTGATCCATGACATCGGCGCGCGGCAGCAAAATTGCAGAGACCAAGCTTGAAGCTGCCGCAGCGGTGGCAGCACCAGAAAGCGCGAGTTTCAGCGGGGTGGCACCACCGCGGCCCAAAGAGCCCACGAAGTAGACAAAGACCGCGGCCGCCAAAGAGCCGACCATAGCGGCAATCATGGTGGGCACTGGGCGTGAGAGCCCAAAGAAAGCAATGCCCGTGACAACCGCGAGTGAGGCGCCAGAGAGTACGCCGAAAATACCCGGATCGGCCAACGGGTTGCGGGTGATTCCCTGCAAGGTAGTACCTGACATCGCCAGTGCTGCGCCGACGAGTAGTGCCATAACCGTACGCGGCATGCGCGCAGCGGCGGCGGCTTGTTCCGCTGTTTCAGTTGCGCCGCCGATAGCAGCGATAGCGTCTTCCACCGAGATGGAACGAACACCAAACATTACGGAGGCAACGCACGCGATTGCTAAAGCGATTAGCAATCCGATTAAAACTGCGATGCGCATGCCGAGGGGGTGCTTTTTTCCAGCGACTCCTGCTTGGGAAGCACGGGCTGCTTCAGCCAGCCCAGATGCGGTTGAAGAATGGTGCGCTTGAGCCTGTTTTTGAGCTTCCGCTGATTTTACTGACGCTGCGAGGTCTACCACTTGAAAATCTTTCTTAGCTTCGGCGAGCTAGTTACTCAGCTTCGAAAGCAGTATTTAGAGCTGCGAAGTAGTCATCGATACCCCAAGGGATAGACAGTGGGGATGGGTTTGCGGATGCACCCAGTGGGCCATTTTCCAAGAAGACAACGCGGCCTTCAGCAATCGCTGGGATCTTGGAGGTCAGCGGATCGGCCTGCATCTTTTCTAGTGCTTCCTTATCTGCTGCTTCATCACCGGAAGAGTAGGAGATGAAGAAGTCGACGTCGTCGAACTGCTCTGGGTTCTCAGTCGAGACTTCTTCCCAGAAGGAATCGGAGTTTCCGGTGTATTCCTTCACGATTTCTGGGGTTTCAAAACCAGCTTCCTCCAAGAAGCCCGCGCGTGGATCGTCCAGGGTGTAGAAACCAATCATGGATTCGCTCGAGGCGCCGCCGAAGGAGGTAAACAGTGGCTTCTTGCCTTTGAGCTCTGGGTAGTTCGCCATGGCATCATCGACCTGCTTCTTTAGGTCTTCATTGAGCTTTTGGCCTTCATCAGCCAGGCCCAGGCCTGCTGCGTCCAAAGAAACCATGTCAAAAGCAGAAGTGGTCCATGGCTTATCTGGGTATGCCACGACAGGGGCGATCTGAGACAAGGTGTCGTAATCTTCCTGGGTCAGGCCAGAGTATGCAGCCAAGATGACATCAGGCTGGGTATCGGCGACCTGCTCGAAGGGGATGCCGTCGGTTTCATCGAAAAGCACTGGCTCTTCGCCGCCGAGTTCTGCAATCTTGTCTTCGGTCCATGGCATGATGCCGTTTTCATCATCATCGCCCCAGGTGGACTTGGACATGCCTACTGGAACAATACCGAAGGCGAGAGGAACCTCGTGGTTTGCCCATCCAACGGTGGCAACGCGCTCTGGCTTGGACTCAATGACGGTTTCTCCAAGTGCGTGCTCCACGGTGATGGGGAACTGGGACTCATCCGCCGGGTTGTTGGATTCTGCGTCAGACCCGTTTCCGTCTGCGGACTCGGATGCTGCAGAAGAGTCAGTATTTGCAGAATCGGAGCTTCCGCTGTCGGAGCAAGCAGTTAGCGCAAGTGCTGTAATGGCAGATACAGCAGTGAGACGAACAAGTTTGGATGTTTGCACGATGTGGTCCTCCGCGTAAATAGGTAGGCTAGACTGTCTTAATTTGTCTAAGGCTAACCTATGTTAATCGGCAGCCAACCGCTTTTGTCAATATGATCACTCTGTGAATCTCAATAGCGCAAACCTATTGCTGGTATTTAGGACTTGCGTGGTCAGTTGCACACCGGTAGGTGGTTTTGATGGTGTGTCACTTGACATGCGGATATAAGGCTAGCTTCGGTAAGGTTTCCCGCGTGAGAGACAAGCGGATTAATGATGAAAATGCGAAGCAGTTTGGCCTAAGTGATAATGCGCACACAGGCCAACCTTTCGATGGGTATGAGGAGCCGACTTATGGGGAGGTAAGCACTGAGGAAACTGCCGCTGAAGTTGCGGCTCGGCGTGCGCGGATTCGGCGCCGTCCACGTCCTCTGCAGACCTCTATTTCTAATACTCGTCGCATCATCGTAGTGATTGTCTTAGCGATGGGTGGGTTTGCCATCGGCACCACGGAGTTCGTGTCGATGGGCCTTTTGCCCATGATTGCTAGCGACCTGGAAATTTCTGAAGGTCAAGCTAGTCATATTATTTCCGCTTATGCCTTAGGTGTAGTTGTTGGCGCGCCATTGATTACGGCGTTGACCGGCAAGATTCCGCGCCGACGCCTGCTGCTGTTTTTAATGCTGGCATTTATTATCGGCAATGGTTTAGGGATCTTTGCTGAAAATTACTCGCTGCTCATGGTGGCGCGTTTTATCGCAGGTCTGCCACACGGTGCGTATTTCTCGGTCGCTGGTCTATCAGCTGCGTCGATGGCTCCGGCTGGTGCGCGCGGTAGAGCTGTCGCGATGGTGGGCATGGGTCTGTCTGTGGCTACCGTGCTGGGCGTTCCTGCAGCACAAGCGCTGGGCTCGGCCTTGGGCTGGCAGGCGGCCTACGTGCTTGTGGTCTTAGTAGGTCTTGTGACCCTGGCTGGACTGTGGGTTTTGATGCCGCATATGGTGAGGATGCCCGCGACCTCCGTGAAGACAGAGCTGGGTGCATTTAGTCGCCCACAGGTATGGCTTTCTTTGGCGATGGGTGCGATTGGATTCGGCGGCATGTTCGCCGTGTATACCTACATCACCTGGACGATGACGGAACGTGCCGGAATGGCCGAAAGCCTCATGTGGCTAGTGCTGATGGTCTACGGTATCGGCAATGTTGCCGGTAACTACTTCGGTGGCTGGCTGGCCGACCGCAGCTTGGAAAAGGGCATTTTGTTCTCCCTGATTACAATCACGTTGATTCTCGTGGCCTTCTTCTTTACCTCCCACAATCCAATCTTGGGCACCATTAACTTTGGACTTATCGGATTCTTTGGCGCATCCCTGACCCCAAGCCTGCAGATTCGTCTCATGGATGTTGCCGGCGATGCACAAACTTTGGCAGCGTCGTTGAACCACTCGGCATTGAACCTGGCTAATGCGGCTGGTGCTGCCATCGGTGGCGTTGTCGTGGGGGCTGGCATGGGATATGCATCCCCAGCGCTTGCGGGTGCGGCGCTTTCTGCGGTGGCAATTCTGATTTGGATTGGCGCTCAGTTTGTCAAGAAGTGACGTTACTTTTTTCAAGTTATGTCACCGAAGGCGTACCGAAGATGTACGGAGTATGCGCAGGATAAGGCTGATGCAGCAGGGAAGCCTGGCTGGTAGCTAGAATGTTGCCATGTCTTTAACTATCGCTTCGGTCAACGTCAACGGTATTCGCGCTGCCTGCAAGCAGCGCAATGAACTCAACCTGGGAATGAATGAATGGTTGAAAGAAACCAGCGCTGACATCGTGCTCATGCAAGAAGTGCGCGCTAATCCAGCCCAAACTGAGCTGGCTTTAAAACCAGCGCTGGAAGCAGGCTGGCACCTGGCCATGGCTGATGCCCTAACCCCAGGCGCCAAGGGACGCGCCGGGGTCGGAATCTTATCGCGTACCCCATTAACAGATGTTGAGATCGGATTCGGCTCCTTCCTGGAAGCTGGCCGTTGGATTGAGGCCACCACCGCTGGTGTGCGCGTGGCTTCGCTCTATCTGCCATCGGGTGATACCAACTCCCCGAAGCTGGATGAGAAGTACAACTTCCTAGATGAATTCGCGGAAATCTTAAAAGACCGTGCAAGTCAGCACCCAGAGATGGTCATCGGCGGCGACTGGAATATCTGCCACCGCGCTCAGGACCTGAAAAATAACAAGCCCAATGAAAAGAAATCTGGCCACTTGCCAGAAGAGCGCGCCTTTATGGACCACGTCTTCGGCGCGTTCCCAGACGCTGAACCTCAGGTAAAAAAGGGCCTTGGTGACTGGCTAGGAATTATTGATTATGAAACCAAGACCAACTGGGAAGCAGCTGCGGACCCGCAGTGGTTCGACGTGGCGCGCCGACTAGCGCCTGAGGCAGAAGGTCCTTATACCTGGTGGACCTACCGCGGACAGGCCTTTAACAATGATGCAGGCTGGCGCATCGACTACCAGGCGGCAACCGATGCGATGCTGCAACGTGCACAGCGCAGCTGGGTGGAAAAGGCCCCAAGCGTTGAAGAGCGCTGGTCTGACCACTCGCCTTTGATGGTGGAATATAGCTAAGTGCGATTGGGGGGTAAAGCTTAGTTTTTAGCTATGAGGGTGCTAAACTACCTGTGAACAATATTTGGTGAAGCTGGCTTTATCCTGATTTCACGTAGCTACCGTCATGACAGCAATGGAGTAGACCGTATGTCGCAAGCAATTCTTTACTACGTCCTCGGAGTCATTGGGCTCGTCGTGGGTATTTGGTGGTGGACCGTAGTTGGTCCGTCCTTCGCTTTCCTTGCTCCGTTGATCGTTATGTCCGCAGGTGGCGCATTCCTCGTCGCTGGCCTTGCAACAACCCTTGACGTTTACTCTCCAACGAGCCGCAAGATTTAAGAAAGAACGCTTGTCAATAGCGTGATTTCTTAAACTTTCCTTCATAAAGCGCCTTGGCCGGATAGACACACAAATTTCGTGTGTTCCGGACAAGGCGCTTTTGCGGCTTTTCAGAGCCAAGTAGTGCGCAATTTTTACAACACATTAAGGTATTTACTATGACTGAACCCACTTCCTCACCAGTAGCTGCTCCGACTCCACAGCCTGGCGATCGCATCTTGTCCGGTATTCAGCCCACGGCTGATTCTTACCACCTAGGAAATTACCTCGGTGCGCTTAAACAGTGGATTGATTTGCAGGACGGCTTTGATGCTTTCTACTTCATCCCTGACCTGCACGCGATCACCGTGGAACAAGACCCAGCGGAATTGCGCGAGCGCACCATCGCTGGTGCAGCACAGTTGATTGCTTTGGGCATTGACCCGAAACGTTCTACTTTGTACGTGCAATCGCAGGTGCCGGCGCACGCGGAGCTGACGTGGGTTTTGCAGTGCATGACCGGTTTCGGTGAGGCTTCGCGCATGACGCAGTTTAAGGACAAGGCGACGCGTCAGGGACAGGACCGCACCTCGGTAGGCCTGTTTACCTACCCAGTGTTGATGGCAGCAGATATCTTGCTCTACTCGCCGGATTTCGTTCCGGTGGGTGAAGACCAGCGTCAGCACCTGGAATTAACGCGTAACTTAGCTGAGCGCTTTAACTCACGCTACGGTGAGACCTTCCGCGTACCTGAGGCTTATATTCCACAGGGCTCGGCGAAGATCTACGACCTGCAGGATCCAACGGCCAAGATGTCCAAGTCAGGTCCTAACCCCAAGGGCCTGATTAATCTCTTGGATGCGCCGAAGACGTCCGCAAAGCGCATTCGCTCCGCGGTCACTGATGATTTGGGGGTAGTGAATTTCGATCGTGAAAACCAGCCTGGTGTATCTAATTTGTTGGCGATTCAGTCGGCGTTGACGGGCGAAGACATCGACAAGCTAGTAGCGCGTTACGACGGCCAAGGGTATGGACAATTAAAGGTCGATACCGCCGATGCGCTGGAAACTTTCGTCACTCCACTGAAGGCTCGCTTTGATGAATTGATGGATGACCGCGGTGAAATAGAGCGCTTGCTTGCCGATGGCGCCGATAAAGCCACCGAAGTTGCTACACCACTTTTGGAAAACGTTTATGACAAAGTTGGGTTTCTTCCTGCACGCCGACGCTAAATCCGATCTACGCTAGGTAAAAGCCCGCTGAACGTTTCATAGAAAGGCCTTGACAATGGCTGCTCCAACGAAGCCTCGTGACAACAGGACTGATGAATCCGGCATTGAACGTACCCGGCAGGATGAGCCAGGCGCGGTTGATAAAATTCGCGAACGTTCTGGCTTTGTCGACCACATCATGCGCATGCAAAACCGGTACACAGCGCAGGGCGGCAACCAGTTCTCAGCCGGCGTTACCTACTATTCGGTCTTGGCGATTTTCCCTCTCTTCATGCTCATGGTGGCTGTGGTGGCAACCGTGCTGGCCAACCGCGATGACTTGATGCAGCAAGTCCAAGACGCCATTACCGGTGCAGTCGAAGGTGACTTGGGCGAGACCATTAACCAGCTGCTGGTTACTGCCATTGACCAACGCGGCGCCATGTTCGGTGTGGCAGGTCTAACTACCTTGTGGTCGGGACTGGGATGGATGAATAACCTGCGCATCGGTATTTCTGCCATGTGGGGACTCGATGCCAACGAAGGCGGCGGAAACTTCCTAGTCAAGAAAATCAATGACTTGCTCCGCCTGATCGGTTTACTCATTGCTTTGATCTTGGCCTTTGGCGTTACTGCTGCTGGTACCTCGGGCATCATCCCGAAAGTATTTGACTGGATTGGCCTAGACCACTTCCCAGGCATGAACTGGATTATCTTCGCTGCTGGTCTGGCTATCGGTTTGCTGGCGAATTTCTTGGTGATGTGGTGGATGATCGTGATGCTGCCGCGCACTAAGGTGCCGTTGAAATCTGGTCTTAAGGGCGCAGCACTGGGTGCCATCGCGCTTGAAGCAATCAAGCAGCTTTCCACCGTCATCATCTCTTCGGCTACCGGTAACCCCGCAGGTGCAGTCTTCGGCCCAGTAATCGTGCTGATGGTCATGATGTATCTGATCTGGCGCGTGGTTATGTACATCAATGCCTGGACGGCGACCACTGAAGAATCTCTGGCCTTGGAAGAGCCAGCTGTTCCAGAACCAGCTGTCATCCGGGTGCGCCAAGAGATCTCTTCGGGTCCTTCTACCGGAGCTAGCTTCGGGGTTGGCGCAGCTATCGGTGCGATTGGTGCCGGTGCGGTTGCACTTCTGCGCCGTAAATAAACCTTCCGCCCAACCTTGATAAATGAGGTTGGGGTAAGGGCCAGGGGATCCATTGAGGTTGGACGATGCCCCTGTTGGATGTCTATAACGCACGCTATAGTTGGGCATATGAGTCACAGTTTTGCTCCTGATCTGTACAAGCACATGAAGCTTGATAGCGCCGATGAGTGCGCGGCCTTAGGTATTTTGCTGGCTGCACGCGATGCAGACTTAGAAGGCTATGGTGTGACGGCAAATGATCCACGCCGGAAGGAGATTCAACTGTGCTACTCCATCTTGTCCAAGCCCGAGGTGCGCAAGCACTATGATGATGCCCTTTCGGCTGGGCGTAAAATCACCTGGCCAGAAATTGAGCATCTCGCTAATTTCGGGAGCTGGCCTGATCCGGTTACGCGTATGAACGTGAGCGAAAACCCGCCGCAGACTCACGGCTGGTCGAGTCCGCAGGGAAGCCCCCAGCAAGGGCCGCAGAGGCAGTCCTTTATTCCGCCGCAGCCCCAGCAACAGCCACAACAGCAGCCGCAAGCCCAATCACAGCAGCAGCCTCCGTATGCGGCGCCTTATGCACAGCCCCAGCAGCCGGCGCAAAGCCCGTACGCGCAGCCTTTCAATCCGTATCAGCAAGCCAATTATCAGCACCAGCAGATGGTTCCGCAGCAGGCACAGGGTTTATATCAAACTCCAGTGGATAGCCGGATTGCAGATCGACCGTCGTCGAGCACGCGCGTGGGAATGGCCTTTTTAGATTATTTCTTGCTGTCGATTGTGCCTTTGGGGCTGCTCGCCGGTGACTCGATATTCGCCAGTGTTATCGCCGGAGTGTTGATGGCAGTAATTTTTGTCGGCACCGAGGTTGCTTTCGGCGGTTCCCCAGCGAAGCTGATGATGGGCTACCGAGTGCGCGATGTTGATACCCAAGAAAAGCTCAGCATCGAGCAATCCATTAAACGCCAGTGGTTTAGAAGCATCCTGATTGTGCCAGGGCTCGGCCAAACCATCGGTTTCATCGGTGCGGTAGTAACGCAATTTACTATCAACCCGGCTAACGAGCAGCGTGGCGCCCACGACCGCTGGGCGAACGCAGAAGTAGTAAAGAAGAAATAATTACAAGAACCAGCACTGCTACACCGGCCACAATCAGCCACGGCATCCAGGTTGGGTGAGTGGGGCTTTCTGCTGCTGACACAGCTTTAGTTTGCTGGGCATTTTCTGCATTCGCCGCTGTTGCGGTAGGAGCAGGTGTTTCCTCTTCCGTGGTGCTCTTTTCTGTTTCCTCCAGTGATGAGACGCCTTGGCCGGCGGGAATCTTATAGGCTTCATCGAGAAGCATTTGTGCTTGCTCCCACGCGCGGGGACCGTGATCGATGGTGGTGTCCAAAATGACCGCCATCAGCCGGCGCCCATCGCGGTCTAAGGCGCCGACGAAGGTGTGGTTGGCATCATCGGTATAGCCAGTCTTGCCGCCAATTCCATCGGGGTCATTCATAAAGAGGCCATTGTCATTGCCCAGCTCATAGCCTTCTAAATCACCGTAGCCGGGAAATTTCACGCTGTCGGTGCCCACGATGCGGGCAAAAGTGGGGTTTTCAAAAGCTGCGGTATAAAGCAGCGCCATATCGGCTGCCGAGGTAGACATACCGGGTGCATCGAGGCCAGAGTAGCTAGCAGCGAAGGTAGAGCGTGCGCCCAGATCGGTTGCGAGCTTGTTGATCTTGGTTAAAGTTTCCTCATCGCCGCCGAGCTGTTGCGCCAACGCGTGCGCAGCATCATTGCCAGAAGCCATAAGCAGGCCTTGCAAAAGCTGCTCGACGGTATAGCGGCCCCCGGGGCCAAGGCCCACGGCGGAGCCATCGATAGCTGCATCTTCGTCGGTGCCAATGACGACCTTCTTCAAATCCAACTCTTCGATAGCCTCGAGTGCGAGCAGGACTTTAAGAATAGAAGCCGGACGATAGCGGCCGTGGGGATCTTTCATCGCTACAATCTCCCCGGTATCAAGGTCTGAGACCATCCACGCGGATGCGCGCACGTCATCATTGACGTCGAATCCAGCAGGAGCTTGCACACCACAGTTGGAATCTTGTACCTCCGGCAAAGGCGCTGGGGATTGCTGACCAGGCGCTACTACTTCTGAGGTTGTGACAGGTTCTGGGGGAAGCAGTGCTTGTGGGCAATTATCAGTATTGGGTGCTGCCTCGCGGGTCGATGAAGCAGGGGCGTCGTCTTCCTCTTCGACCAGTGGGGAGTCATCGAAAAGCCCATCAAATACCCCAGTAAGACCCTGTTCTGTGGGTTCTAATTCTTGCGCCAACACCGCCGGGGCAGAGGTACTAAGAATCGCCGCGCTGGCTGCGGTGGCAACAACGGTATTTAACGAGAACCGCAAGCGTCGTGGAGTAGTTCCAGTACCAGCGGGTTTAGCTTCGGAAGCGGTATCGCGAGATGAAAAGACAGTCATTGTATGCAATATCTTAGGCTCAGGCTTAGGATGGCTCCCATGTATGACGCACCTTTAATTAGCCCAGAAAACAAAGATTCTTCCGCCGACACTTTGGCGTCCTTGCCCAAAGTAGCCCTTGCTGCCAAGGTTGCCGCAGGGCACAGTGTTTCTGACGCCGTGAAAACTGTCTTGGACAAGCTGCAGGCCGATAATGTGATTTACGCCGAGTTGCGCTTAAACCCGAATGATTTTGCAGACGCACACGATGCCTCGACAAGCGAAGCATTGCTTAGCGATGTCATCGCGCAGGCCACTGCCGCGCTTCATTCCCACGACGTCGATGCACGCATTATTCTGAGCGCCGATACACAAGCAGCGAATGTCGCAGAGATTGCCGATGCTGCCATTGCCCACGACGAGGTCGCAGGCTTTGCGCTGGTGGGTGACAATGTTGTGGCTCACGCAGGCGTTTTAGCCAAGCTGCAGGATAATTTCGTACCATTTGTCATCGACGGTGGCTTTGACGATATTGAAGCTGGCGTCAAAGCCGGTGCCACTCGCATTTCCGCAGGTGTTGATATCATCGATGACTTTAGCGCCACCGTCGAAGGTATTTCCCCAGGCAAGCTGACCAGCTGGATTCGCGACCGACACATTGCCGTGGAAATTACTCCCGATGAAGATATTGCTGCCGAGGAAGTAGATTCTTTGGCGGATCACCCATTGCCACTATTGCAGCAATTGGGCTTTACCTGCGCGGTGGGAGAATCCGCATTGACAGAGCAATTTGTCTCACTTAATGAAGCTTTAGGTTATGGCCTGGAGGAATTCTTTGAGCTGACCGTGGCTGCGATGCAAAATAGCTTTAGCACCCAGGAACATCGTCAGCATCTTATCGAAACCGTGATTTTGCCTGCTTATGAAGAACTTTCTGACACCGAGTTTGCCGAAGACACCCAAGAACCCGAAGACGACGCCTAAGACACGCAAAATTGCGGGCGCTGCCGTGGCCCTTGGCGTGGGTGCTTTTAGCGTCGGGGCTTTAGGCGCGGGGCTCAAGGCTTATAAGGAAAGCCGGGAGCCGTATCTGCGGCAGGTGGATCCTGAGTTGCGGACTTGGTCGTTGTATCTTCCCAACCACGTTATTTCGCCGGCGTTGATGTTATTTATCATGGGTTTGGTCTCCAAGATTGATGCGATTAGAGAGACCGACCGCGACGTAGATATCCGCCTCATTGATGGTGAAAGCCCTGATGATGGGCATCCGTTTAGCGCGCGGCATATTGTGCCGCAACGAATAGCTGATGCTGGAGCAGATGCTTCAGCATCTATGCGCCCGGCGATGATATGGACGCATGGCGGCGGGCATCTGATTGGTACGCCCGGATTCTATGACCCACAGAATGCGAAGATTGCTGATGAATTAAATATCTCGGTATTCGCGCCGAGCTACCGGAAAGCGAATCAAGCTCCTTTTCCGGCGGACCTTGATGATTGCTATGCGCTGGTGCGTTGGGTGCAAGAAAACGCGGAAGAATTGGGAGTTGATCCGCAGCGCATTGCCGTGTGTGGCGATAGTGCTGGTGGTGGTCTAGCGGCAGGCATCGTGCAGCGGGCGATCGATGACGGGCACCCCGTTGCCTTTCAAGGATTGGTCTATCCCATGCTGGACCACCAAAGCGGCAATGTCTCTAGCGCGGGATTTGATGCCCATGAGCGCTCATGGGGGCAGTTTATCTGGACCGCGCGGTTAAATGCTGCAGCGTGGAACCTGTATTTAGGCAATGACCATTTGGACTCAGAATTAGCGCCCTATGCGTCACCGCTGTATCGCGAGGACCTCGTAGATTGTCCGCCGACGTGGATTGGCATTGGGGATTTGGACTTGTTTTACCCCGAGGCTTTAACCTTCGCGCAGCGCTTAGATAAAGCCGGCGTTCCCGTAGAATTTATTTCTTACGATGGTGCCTATCACGGGTTCGACCACCTGGCGCCACAGTCAGAGAAAACAGCAAAGCTTCACGCAGACCTTATTGCGGCGCTGCGTGAAGCTTTGGAAACGGATTAGCTGGCGGCGTTAGAACTTCGAAAAACGCTTCGTCAGCATTTCTTCGAGGCCCTTCCACGCTTCTGCGTGATCATTGAAGGGCTTGGAAGGAACATAACCTGCGGTCTCGGTTGAGCCCAGCATGTAGCCCAAGTAGTCCTGGAAACGTGGGTGCTGCAGCATATACGAGTTAATCGAGTCATCTCCAGCCCAGTCAGCAGCATCCGCGCAGATTTCATAGCAGCTGCTCATCTGCTGTGCATCGACAGCTTCTGGGCCCTTGGTGATATCACGCACGATGCCATTGAAGGTGTACTGGTTATCTGGGTGAACTATAAATTCGAGTTCGCCGGCATTTGCCGCGGTGACCAATTCTTCCCAGGTGGAAACGCGTGCTAGGTCGTGATCATCATTTTCCATGATCCAACGCATGAGTTGCTTGGACGATGGGAAGGTAAAGATTTCGCCCCACTTGCCCAAAAAGACGGGGGATTCACCGATATAAGTGCGCAGGGTGTAAACCGAACGCGCATCGATGGTGATTTTGACCGGGTCGATACCGGCAGCAGCCCACGCGGAACCATCATAAGGATCTGCCGCCTGCTTTTCTTCCTTGCGCTGCTGTTCTAATTGTTCGCGCTTTTCTTGAGCAGCCTGTTTCGCACTGGAAATCTTTGATGCAGCCGAGGTAACCGTTTCTTCGTTGAACTCAGTAGAAGGCACGATGCGGACCTGGGCGTCGAGGTCATCAATGACTTTTTGCCAATTGGTCAAGACAATGCGACCAATTGCAGTCCATTCCTGCAAACCTTGCTCGCCAGAGAAATGGTCCAAACCACGTGAAGCGTTGCGTAGCAAGGAGTGGCTGGCGAAGAAAATGCTGGTTTGTTGCGCAGCAGTAACTGACGCGATGACCTCTGCCATCTGGAAATTGCGTGCCACAGCGGAGATATTGGTGTGGCTCGGGCGGCCGGCTAAAAATTCTGGAGTTCCGATGAGATCGTAGGTATCGCGCTCTTCGGGGCTGACGCGGTTTGCTGGACCCTGGTTAAACTCTTCCCATTCCGGGTGGTCTTTAAGATCATGTGGTTCATCAGATTCAATGAAGGTCAAAAGCTCTGCTTCAGTGCGAAAGCCCAAGACAGTTTCATCATCGCCCAATAGGGCCTGCCATTCGGTGCCTTGCTGGCGCCATTTCGGAGCCCAGAGGGTGTAGAAGTCGCCTTCAGTTAAAGAAATTTTAATCGGAACAATCGCGCGTGAGCTCATGGGCGATAATTCTACCCAAAGCCTAAGAAGTCGGACGCCAGAAGCCCTTGAATTCCATCCCCATGTTGGAGGTTCGCAGTGGATTGACCTGAACCGGGTCGCCGGCTTCGACAATTTGTCCATCACCGGCATACATAGCAACATGCCCATCCCAGACCACTAGATCGCCTTTGACCAGCTCGTCGGCGCTGACCTGAGTGCCCACGGTTTGTTCTTCTGCCAGGCGCGGGATGTCTACCCCGGCTGCGCGGTAGGCATATTGGGTAAGACCTGAGCAGTCGAATCCTTGTGGGGTAGTCCCACCCCATACATACGGGGTTCCGACCATAGATAGCGCAGTATCCACGGCCTTTTCACCCGCCGCAGACCCCGTGGAAGAACCAGATGTAGATGAAGTACCGGCGACAGACCCTGCCGCATCCTCTTCGGCCATGGAAGCAACGCTCGCTGCCGACGAGCTTGCCGTTGTGGAACCTGCGGGAGTAAAACCTGCTTGCCCAGAGACTGCTTGAAGTTCCTTTAACGCGGGTTGTCCGCCATCGACGTGTGAGGAAACCGTACGCGTCGCGATCTCAGCCAGCGGTGCGCTAATCGCCGCTAGCTCATTGATAAGGCTGCCGGTACGCGCCACAGCCCGGCCAAGATATTCCATTGCCAACGCTCTTAAGGCTGCCTCAGCGCTAAGGCGCGCAGCGGGGTGGGGAACCAATAATCCGACGGCTAATGGCACAGCGCGCGAGGCCAATTCCATAGCGAGCCCAATGAGATCCTGCGCGCAGGCGCCAATTAAGCCGCTCGCTTCACCGGCGATGCGGCGGATAGTGTCCTGATCTTTTTCCAGCACACCGGCAGCACTTAGCATCTTGCTGGGATCGGTTCCCGCAATGCTTGCAAGCGGTGAGACCGCAGAGATATCTGGAACATTGACTAGGGAAAGCTGCGGGAGGGGAGGCGGCTGCAGGCCGGCAACTTTCGCGATGGTATCAACAATGACATTCATCTTTATCCCACCTGGAAGCCATCAAACGCGGAACTTGCGGCAGAATCGGTGGCCTCGGCGGCATCGGCAAGCGCAAAGCCACTGCGGGCAATATGCGCGACATCGCTATGCAATTGCTGCGAGCGCGCGGTGAGGTTATCCAAGGCCTGGTTGAGGGTGCCCACAAAATCAGCCAAGGTGGAATCAGTGGGCATGACAGCCGGCTGCGGCGGGGTAAAAGCCGCGGCCACATCCAAATCGCGGGCGAGCGAGCGCGTGTACTCTAGGTCAATTTCAAAAGTGTGAGCTGGGTTCATACTCAATTAAGACTGCGTGAATATAAGAATGGTTCCCGCGATGATTTACGATGTAGCTTATGGATATCCACGTAGTAGACCACCCACTTGCTTCATCTCGTCTGACGCTCATGCGCGATGAGCGCAGCGATAACGCAGCATTTCGTGCAGCCCTGGCTGATCTTGGCGGAATGTTAGTCTATGAAGCCTCTCGCAATCTGCCCGTTGAGCACTTCGAATGCAATACCCCAGTCGCTGTAGCCGACGGCACGCGTTTGCTTGACCCACCGATTATCGTGCCTATTATTCGCGCGGGTTTGGGCATGATTGACCCAGCACTGTCGATGATCCCAGATGCTCAAGTTGGCTTTATCGGCATGGCGCGCAACGAAGAAACTCATGAGCCAGTTCCGTATTTGGAAGCATTACCCGAAGACCTCAGCGGACGCACCGTCTTCCTGGTTGATCCGATGCTGGCCACCGGTGGTTCACTGCTTCACTCTTTGAAGCTGTTGGTGGACCGTGGCGCAACCGATATTGTTGCTATCTGCCTGATTTCGGCACAGCCTGGTGTTGATGCCCTCGCGGAGTCTGGCTACCCAGTGCGTTTGGTTACCGCCTGCATTGATCCTTCATTGGATGAAAATGCCTACATCATTCCAGGCTTGGGGGATGCTGGTGACCGACTTTACGGTCCGCGCAACATCGATTTATAAAAGCGCACGCTCGGTGCCTAACGTGCGCCGAGCCATTTGTGCAACACGCACAGTGACATTTTCAACGTGGAAAGATCGCCAAAGCTAGGCTAAGCTCGCAGACGTCCATGACTGCCAGGATCCTGGGGGGAGCCTGAATGCACGTCAGGGGCGTCTTCTAGCTTTAATTGATAATTTTTAAGCAATCTTTTTGGACAGACCTTGGGGGGTGAGGTCCATGGCGCCAAGCGTTGGGCGTTTGCTGTGGGCAAGTTATGGTTTTCGGTTTTCACAAAACCTGAAAAAGATTCGACGAAAACGCGGAGTGACGCAACAAGCATTGGCTGAAATTGCCGGTTTGTCGCGGACACAAGTGTGCAATCTGGAACGCAATGAAAATAACTCTGGAACTAGTGCGGATCCGGCGCTGTCAACGGTGTACAAGTTAGCGTTGGCGTTAGAGGTTCCACCGGCTCTGTTACTGCCGCAACCAGAAGACAATGTGAAATCTGTGTGCGCAACACGTGCACCTCGGGTGACGCAAGAAAAAATTCAGCCCGCAGAACTTGCAGAGATTGCACCTGTCGATGCGATGCCCGCAGGCAGAGTACAAGCACTTTTGGTGAAATCTCCACCGACGCATCCAGCACCTAGCCAGCAGCATTTAATAAGCAGCGAGTTACAACAAGAAGGCGAGGGGAGCGGGTCTTCGTTAGAGGAACTAGCGCCATTTTCTCCCGAGTACACGGCGCATAAACGACTCGTAGCGAGTGCAAATCACAGTGGCTCAGCACCTAAGACCGCGCATTCACAACGCACCAAAACTACCCGGAGGCTGCGAATAGATGGTGTGCAGTTATCTTAAATTCTTTTTAAAATCACAGGTTGGCACATAGGTTGGCCTATCCTTGCACTGGTTGGATTTATGAACCGCACGGTCTAGTTGTAGAATCGGACGGAGCACAACAAATCTATTGCGCACCACTTTTGGGGCGCCGGGTGTATCAAGGAGGGTCTGACTATGACGCAGCCGACCGTTTCGGAATTCGTCAATGACTGGTTTGATACTCACCGTTCGGAGATCATTGGCTGGCGCCGGCATATCCACAGCCACCCAGAAACGTCCAATCAAGAGTTCGAGACCACTAATTATCTCGCCAAGATTTTAGGCGAGTACGGCGTTGAAGCTCAGCGTTTCCCAGAAACCGGGCTCATGGTTGATATCGGACCTGATACCGAAGAAGGCCGCATTGCTTTCCGCGCGGATATTGATGCGCTGCCGGTACAAGAAGTAACTGGCCTCGAGTACAGCTCCCAAACGCCTGGGGTATCGCACTCCTGTGGACATGATGTGCACACCACCATTGCTTTGGGCGTGGCTTGCGCGGTGGCAGATTATAACCGCGAATTCCCGCTGAGCATTGGTGTGCGCGTTATTTTCCAGCCCGCAGAAGAAGTCTGGGTCGGTGGAGCAACTGACGTTATTGAATGGGGTGCGCTCGAAGGCGTGCACTCTATCTACGCCGTGCACGTGGAGCCCAAGCTGCGGGTTGGTCGCATCGGACTCCGCGCCGGCGCGATTACCTCTGCCACCGATATCGTCGAAATCGATATCAAAGGCCCCGGCGGGCATACCTCCCGGCCGCACCTGTCTGCTGATGTCATCTACGCCATGAGCAAGGTTGTTACTGATTTGCCGGCGCTATTATCGCGCCGGGTGGATCCGCGCACGGGCACGGTTTTGGTCTTCGGCACCATTAACTCTGGCTATGCTCCGAATGCCATTCCACAAACCGGTTCGATATCCGGCACGTTGCGCACCGCCGATATTGGAATCTGGCGCGAAATTTCTGGCATCTTCCAGGAATTGGTTGAGCAGGTCCTTGCCCCAACTGGGGTAAAACATGAGCTGACTTATCATCGCGGTGTTCCGCCGGTGCTTAACGATGATGTAGCAACCGCGCTGATTGCATCGGCAGCTAAAGCGATTGACCCGCAATCCATCGTGCAAGCTCCGCAATCTTCTGGTGGTGAAGATTTCTCGTGGTACTTAGAACACGTGCCAGGCTCTATGGTTCGCTTGGGCTGCTGGTCTGGTGACGGTGATATGCACGACCTGCACCAGGGAGACTTACTTGTGGATGAGCGTGCAATTGGCGTGGGTATTAAGTTATTTAGTTCTGTGATTAGCCAATTTATGACGGCTATTGAAGAAGAAGCCACCAAATCCTAGCGCTATTTTCTTTCATAGGCATTCTCCAACGGTTGCCCTGGCTAAGAACTTTTAACCTTTAACAGTTAGACTCTAAGGGAATAAATCCCCATGACTTTTAAAGGAGTCGGTTAAACATGGCTGAGCACCAAAAGCGCATTGTTATCATCGGCGGTGGCCCGGGCGGTTATGAAGCCGCGCAGGCAGGCGCCAAGTATGGTGCAGATATTACTGTCGTTGAAGATCAGGGCATGGGCGGCGCAAGTATCTTATTGGATTGTGTTCCTTCCAAGTCTTTTATTGCGGGCGCAAATATTAAGACTGACCTCCGCCGTGCTGATGATATGGGGCTTAGCGGAGGCTTTTCCAACACTGAGGTGGCCTTGCAAGCGCTTAATGAGCGCGTGACGGCACTTGCTAACCGCCAGTCCGATGATGTGCGGGCACGTACTGAGGAACTCGGTGTTCGCATCATTGATGGCCGTGGACGCTTTGACAAGGACCAGGTACCGGCTTCCAGCGGTGGGCACAAGGTTACCATTACCCACAACGACGATGGCCGTGAAGAAGTCCTAGATGCAGACCTGGTTTTGATTGCCACTGGTGCGACGCCACGCGTACTGCCGGGGGCAAAGCCTGATGGTGAGCGTATCTTGACTTGGCAGCAGGTCTATGACATTACTGAGCTGCCTGAACATCTCATCGTTGTTGGTTCTGGCGTCACCGGTGCGGAATTTGTTTCCGCCTTTGCTGAGCTGGGCGTGAAGGTCACCATGGTGGCTTCCCGTGATCGTATTTTGCCGCACGATGACGCCGATGCTGCAGATGTATTGGAAAAGGTTCTGGCAGAGCGCGGCGTAGAGCTGGAAAAGAACTGCCGCGTTGATACCGTCACCCGCACCGAAGATGGCGGCGTTGTAGTCAAGACCACCGATGGTCGTGAGATTTACGGTTCGCATGCTCTGATGTCCATTGGTTCGGTTCCTTCTACGGCTGAGCTTGGCTTGGAGCACGTCGGTGTGGAAACCGCACCTTCTGGTCACATCATGGTCGACCGCGTATCGCGTACCAATATCCCAGGTATCTACGCTGCCGGTGACTGTTCTGACCTGTTCCCGCTAGCTTCTGTTGCTGCGATGCAGGGCCGTATTGCGATGTATCACTCTTTGGGCGAAGGTGTTTCCCCACTGCGCCTGAAGACTGTTGCAACTGCTGTGTTCACCCGTCCGGAAATTGCTGCGGTTGGTTTTACCCAGAAGGAAATCGAAGCCGGCGAGGTTGCTGCGCGTACCGTCGTGATGCCGCTGTCGACCAACCCTCGCGCGAAGATGCGTTCGCTGCGCCACGGTTTTGTGAAGCTGTTCTGCCGCGCGACCTCTGGCCGCGTCATCGGTGGCGTTATCGTTGCACCAACTGCTTCCGAGCTGATTCTGCCTATTGCCGTTGCCGTGACCAACCAGCTGACTGTTAACCAGCTGGCTGACTCGATGGCTGTCTACCCATCCCTGTCCGGCACCATCACTGAGGCGGCCCGCCGCCTCGTTGCCCACGACGATCTGGAGTAGGTTCTCGATCGCCTGCTCAAGTTGCTAACTAAAAGAAAATTCTTAGAGATCCAGTGTCCTCAAGTACAGATCACAAATGTGCGAGTGACCCCAGGATTCTCTAAGATTTTCTATTTGCCTGTGAAATACAGTGGCCTTGAAAGCACTTATCTATGATTCCCTACTGAAAGAAACCGTAGACTGGCGATATGCATGTGATTCGACCTGATATTGAAGCATTTAGACTTCCGAACGATGAGAAAGAGAAACTTCCTGACTACATGGTCTTTTTCTGGAGGGAAGTTGAGGAGCAAGAATTCGACTGGAAATACTTAATCCAGGATTATGTCGTAGTCGAAGGAGCAGAAGACGCGTGTGAAGTGATCTCTTGGGCAAAAGATCAAGCGAAGGGCCGTATTATCGCGGTATATCTGATGGCTTATCCCAAGGTATCTCGCGAACCGTCTGTTGCCCAGCTAAGTCGAGTTTATGGCGACTATCCTGAAGGAGAAAAGCATCGTGAAGATGACTTTTTCGAATTCACGGTTTGATATCTCTTCCATTTTTGGGAAGGATTCGAAAGTCCAGAAAAGGGCTTAACAGACAACATATGCTTGTTTGACATATGAAGCGGTTCCTGTTTGAGGCCGTGCACCGAAGGGCGCGATCCAGTTGATATAAGTCGATGCCTTGTAGTGGTGCTTCTTTCCGTCACAACGCATGGATACGTTTTCTTTCCAAGATTTCTTATGCAAGACCCGAGGGCCAGTACTCGTCTTGCTTGTTTTATTATCACGGATGAGACGAACGAATCCATCGATTTCGGGAAGCGGGACCTGGCACGTGATTCGGGCCTGGGAATTTACTGTGCCAGGAACATGGTGAGAGTGATGAGGCGTATCAAGTGATCCTTTACACCGAACAGGCACGACTCCAGCTTTCGTGGTCAAATTGGCACGAGCAGACTGTTCCGACGGATAGGAGTTCGGAACTTTGTGTCGCAGATCTTGGTCGCTTTGTTGGGCAGTCGGATCAGCATTATCCGGTTCCGTTGGATCGTCATTTGCAGGTACTTCGACTGTGAAATCGAAGTCGTAATCCAGCTGATTAAACTCTTCTGGAGAGGGCGTATCGCCTGTCAGTATGAGAGGAGCTGTGACTTCAGGGGTCTCTTTAGCAGTTGCTAAAGGCGTAGTAAAAGACAATATCGTGAGGATTGTGATCGCGTACGCGAGAGTTCTTTTCATGCGTAATGGTTCCTAAACCGGTAGGGAGATTTGAATCTCTATTTAAGCACGAGATCGAGCCAATTTGAGCAAACTTATCGGTTCCTACCACTGTAGTGAGCAACACGTAGTATCCAATTGTTTAGTGTGGATTCCTTGGCTTGCTATGGAAGTCACTACTAGCGTCGACTACAACGCGCTAATTGCGAAATTGTCGTTGGGTGGACCTCTCCACTCCGAGCATATGACCGTTCGCGGGGGAGCGGTTTGCGTCATTATTAAGGGGAAAGTACAGAAGTGTTTATTAGTATTCCATTATGAATGAAATTAGGGATAGGGGAAGGCTCCAACAACGTAGTTGCGGAGCCAGATCAGATATTGCCGGTGTACGAAAGTACCAATGCTTAAAATGTAGGTGATTGACGCCTCGCCTAAATGTGAATGCTGCTCGGCGAGAATGGTGTTCAGAGAAGACCTTGTTCAGGTGGGATGCTAGTTTTGCTAGAGGCCAACTGCAGTGACGGCGTGCTGAGCTTGCTCCGGGGTGAACTTCTCGCCGTAATCAGAGGTGAGCTGGTTGAGCAATTCAGTACCCGACATTGGCATGAGTTCCTGGTAGCTTTCAGCGGCCTCAACAGCCTCGGCGTTCCAGTCTGCGTCAACGGTATCTACCGCGTACTGCGCTTGTTCGGGGGTGAACTGCTCGCCGTATTCAGAAGTGAGCTGGTCGTAGAGCCCCTGGTAGGAGAAGTGGCTGAACTCAAGGTAGTTCTCTGCGGATTCTAGAGCTTCTTCGTTCCAATCAACGGTGACAGTGTCCACGGCGTATTGGGCTGCATCGGCTGGGTACGCATCGGCGTATTCGGAGGTCAGCTGGTCATAGAGACCCTGGTACGAAAAGGAGCTGAAGTCCAAGTAACGCTCGGCGGAACGTAGCGCATTTTGGAATTCTTTAGAGACATTGTCGTCAACACCAGCGGCATCAGAGTTAGGGGTTTCTGCTGCGGTGTCTGCGTTGGCGTCTGCGCCAGCTGCGGCGTCTGGTTCGGTTTCGGCTTCTGCTTCGGCAACCAAGTCGACGCTCTTGTTGGTATCGGCGGAATCGGCGGTGGTGGCTGCGTCATCGTCATCATCATTGTTGGTAAAAGCACTGAAGAGAACAACGACTGCAACGATACCGACGCCCCATTTTAGAAAGCCGCGCTTTTTCTTCTTAGGTTTCGCGGAGTCTTGCGGGGCGAAATTAGGGGACTGGGAATCCTGGGGAAAGGTTCCATAGGGGTTGGGCTGGGAGCCAGACATACTAAGACATCCTTTGATAAGTGATCGGGAGGGAATAGGTACTCATGCAGCTACTGCTTGGGTACGTCACTTATGATGTCAAAGGCGCTAGACAATGCCCTGAGACGAGCTAGAATTTATGTGCTAACCATTCGAAATGGGACAGGTAGAAGCACCTGGCGGTGTTCGAACAGGCTTTAAGAAATGCCCAGTTCTGCCAACGCGTGGTCTGCCTGCTGGTCGGTAAACCGGCCGATGGTATCGGAGACCAAAATATCGCGCAACTCGTCAGGGGTTATATCAATATTGCCATTGCTCCAGTAGGATTCGGCGGCTTCAACAGCCTCGGCATCCCAATCGGCTTCGACGTTATCTACCGCATACCGCGCCTGGGCATCAGTGAAGTTATCTGCTGACTCAGCGCTGAGCTGGTGGTGCAAACCTTCATAGGAATAGTGACTGTGTCGCAGATAGCTTTCGGCGGACTCTAAGGCTTCGGCATTCCAATCGGCATCGATGTTATCCAGTGCGTATTGCGCAGCTTGGTCAGTGTAGACCTCGCCATATGGGCTGGTGAGATATTCGGCGAGCTCGGATTCCGAATAATGACTTTGCTCAAGTGCTTCGCGGGCAGCGATCAAGGCTAACTCTCCATCGGTTGATGCATTGAGCTCATTGATGCGGTTGCTACCTTCATCGATGGCACCGCTGATTCCATCAGTAATGCCATCCTGGACTTTTTCATCCATCTCTGAGTCCCACACGCTGTTAAAACCAATGGCGCCGCCGATAACAATCACCATGGCAGCAATAGCAATGATTTTATTTCGATTCCCGCCGGATTTCTTCTGCTTTTTCTCTGGCTTCCGGTCGGAGGCAAACACCGCATTCTGCTTGAGAGATTCTTGGTATTCGGCATAACTTTGGGTGGAATAATCCGCCTGTGGCTGCTGCTCATAGTTTGGGCCGGACATAAGATTCCTCCGCGGGAGATGAGTAAAAACTTTAGTAGATGCTGATTCTACGCTAGATCAAACGGCGTATCCGAGGTGGTGTTGAGATTAATTGCATGCTCGCGGCCCTGTTGTGGGAAGGCGCGTTGCGGGCAGGCCTCACGCGGACAAATCGTACAGCCCGGGCCGATAGGTGTAGCCGAGGCAGGGGAGAGGTTCAGCGCATCGGAGTAGATGAGCTTATCGGCATGCGAGATCATGCAGCCAAGCCCCACTGCGAATTCTTTGCGTGGGGTGCCAAAGGATTTCACCTGGCCTTGCACATGCCGTGCAATCCACAAATACGTGTGCCCATCGGGCATGGTGGCAACCTGCCGGGTAATGCGGTTCGGGGTTTCAAAGGCGCGGTGAATCGCCCACAAAGGACACGAGCCGCCAGTGCGAGAAAAGTGAAACGACGTAGCGGACTGGCGTTTGGAAATATTGCCAGCGCGGTCAGTGCGGATAAAGACAAAAGGTACACCGCGCGCACCGGGGCGCTGAAGCGTCGTTAAGCGCTGCGCGGTGGTTTCAAAACCTGTGCCGAAGATCGATGCAATCCGGTCGATGTCATAGCGGGTATTTTCTGCAGTCTCTAAAAATTCTGTATACGGTAGCGTGACCGCAGCAGCGAAATACTGCGCGAGCCCATAGCGCCCAGTTTGCCTGGCGAGACCTGTGGGAAGTTCGTGCACCAGGTTATCCAAGACTTCGGGGTAGGCGAGAAGGCAATATTGCATCGCTAGTTGGAAGGTCAGTTGGGCATCGGAAAGCCCTGCACGTAATGACAGCTCACGCGAGGAAGCTTCAAAGATGCGGCGCTCGGTTTGCGCGGAGCGGCCAAAGCGCGTGTGCACATCAAATTCACGGTCCAGCAGGTTAGCCAAGTGATTAAGGCGCAAGATTTTATCGCCCAATTTCCCCGCGAGTTCTTCTGCCAACACATCTAATTCATGGATGTAGTTATGTGATTCAAAGAAGAATTTCTGCACCATATCGAGCGGAGAAGTCGGTTCTTCCTGCGGATCCGTTTGCGCAACAGACACCAACTTCGGCATCAGCTCCGGAAACCGGGCGGCTAAATCATGCAGAGTGTCATCTTCTACCGTGGGAAATAAAGAACGCAGCTCATTAACGACGCGCAGGTCTTTATCAGAAGAGAAATAAGTGCTATCAACATTGAATGCCTCGGCCAGCTGAATCAGCACGGTAACAGTGAGCGGGCGCTGGTCATTTTCCAGCTGGTTGAGGTAGCTGGTGGAAAGGTTAAGCTGCTTGGCCATCTCCACCTGGGTGAGTCCATGAGTCTTTCGCAGTGCATGGATCCTTGCCCCCGCATAGTGTTTGCTCATCGCATGCCTTTCTTCAAAACCCTGTATTACCTGCGGGTTACGCAAGTTTTGCAAGTTTTACAATTTAACACCACATTATTACACAAGCCCAGCCTATGGCGCAGGTCATTGGCTAATCTCTAGTGTGATGGGTAGCTCATATATTGGACGTGTTTGAAGAAAAGGACTTGTAAAAGCGACATGATCGAGCATTCAGTACGTACCCATAAGTCAGCAGAAGACTTCCCACTTGAGGAGCACTTGGCCTACAAGATTGCTCAGGTGGCGGCCGACCCGGTTGAGGTTGGGCAAGAAACCAAAGACATGATCATCAACCGCATCATTGATAATGCATCGGTTGCGGTGGCTTCGGTGATTCGCCGTCCAGTAACTTCCGCGCGTGTGATTGCACAAGGCCATGAGGTGGCAGAAGGCGGCGCGACCGTCTTTGGCGTCGATGGCAACTACTCCGCGGAGTGGGCAGCGCTTGCTAATGGCACTGCCGTGCGTGAGTTGGACTTCCACGATACTTTCTTGGCCGCGGATTACTCACACCCCGGCGATAATATCCCGCCGATTCTGGCCGTAGCGCAGCACAAGGGCCTTGATGGCAAGGCGCTATTGCGCGGTATTGCTACCGGCTATGAAATTCAGGTCAATCTCGTGAAAGGTATTTGCCTGCACGAGTGGAAGATTGACCACGTGGCGCACCTTGGCCCATCGGTTGCAGCGGGGCTGGGCACCATGCTGGATTTGGATGTAGATACCATCTACCAAGCTATTGGCCAGGCGCTGCACACCACCACGGCAACGCGTCAGTCCCGCAAGGGCTTAATTTCTTCCTGGAAGGCCTACGCGCCAGCGTTCGCCGGCAAGATGGCCATCGAAGCCGTTGACCGTTCCATGCGTGGGGAAGGTGCGCCAGCGCCGATTTGGGAAGGTGAAGATGGCTTCATTGCTTGGATGCTGCATTCGCCAGAGCGCACCTACACCGTGCCGCTGCCTGAGGCAGGCGAGGAAAAGCGCGCCATCTTGGAGACCTATACCAAGGAGCACTCTGCGGAATACCAGTCCCAGGCACCGATTGACCTAGCGCGCCGCATGAAGGCCACCTTGGCAGACAAGGGGCTTGCCACCGCCGATATTGAATCCATCGTCCTGCACACCTCGCACCACACGCACTATGTCATCGGCACCGGCGCGAATGACCCGCAAAAGATGGATCCGAATGCCTCGCGTGAGACCCTGGACCACTCGATTATGTACATCTTCGCCGTAGCACTGGAGGATGGCACCTGGCACCACGTGGATTCCTACGCGCCAGAGCGTGCTAATCGCCCGGAGACCATTGAGCTGTGGCACAAGGTTTCCACTGTCGAAGATGCCGAGTGGACCCGCCGCTACCACTCCCATGACCCGAATGAGAAGGCCTTTGGTGCCAAGGCGGTCATTACCTTCAAGGACGGCACGGTTATTGAAGATGAAATGGCTGTGGCCGATGCCCACCCATTTGGTGCACGCCCCTTTGCGCGCGAGCAATACATCGCTAAGTTCCGCACGCTTGCCGATGGCCTCGTGTCCAAGGAGGAACAAGACCGTTTCTTGGCAGCGGCTGAAAATGTTGAGAACTTAAGCGACCTGCGTGAGCTCAACGTGCGTCTGACCGATGAAGCACTCGCGCAAGCACCGCAGACTCCAGAAGGGATTTTCTAAATGGCAGGCCTATTTGGCTCTACGAAATCTAATGCCCAGAAGCGCGCGGAGTTTCGTGCATCGCTAGAAAGCTCCGAGCTAACCAAGCTTCCGGGTGCCTTCAACCCACTGACCGCCCGGCTTATTCAAGACATCGGCGGCTTTGAAGGCGTGTACATCTCCGGCGCGGTGTTAGCTAATGACCTGGGCCTTCCCGACATTGGTTTGACTACCTTGACCGAGGTTGCGCAGCGCGCCGGGCAGATTGCGCGGGTTACGGACTTGCCAGTGCTTGTCGATGCTGACACCGGCTTCGGTGAGCCCATGTCCGCCGCACGGACCATCGCCACGCTAGAAGATGCCGGACTGGCGGGCTGCCACTTGGAAGATCAAGTCAACCCGAAGCGCTGTGGGCACCTTGATGGCAAGGAAGTCGTGCCGACTGATTTGATGGTGCGGCGTATTACTGCGGCGGTCAATGAACGTCGCGATGAGAATTTCATCATCTGCGCGCGCACTGACGCCGCCGGTATCCACGGTATTGAGGAAGCCATCGAACGCGCTAAGGCTTATGCCGATGCTGGCGCGGACATGATTTTCACCGAAGCTTTGTACACCGAAGAGGACTTCGCGAAGTTCCGTGCGGCCGTTGATATCCCGCTGCTGGCGAATATGACGGAATTCGGGAAGACCAAGCTGCTATCGGCTAAGAAGATTCAAGAGCTTGGCTATAACGCGGTCATCTGGCCGGTATCCACCTTACGCGTGGCGATGGGGGCAACCGAAGAATTCCTCCGCGATATGCAGTCAGAAGGGCTGCAGTCCGAAGAATGGCTAGACCGCATGCAGCATCGCTCCCGGCTGTATGAACTTGTCCGCTATCAGGAATATAACGACTTCGACCAGTCCGTCTTTACCTACTCCCAAGAAAACTACAAGCCCACTTTTTAAGGAGAACACCATGTCTGAAACCCCAGAAATCCGCAAGGGCCTCTACGGCGTCGTCGTTGATGAAACCGCCGTGTCCAAGGTTGTCCCAGAGACCAACTCTTTGACCTACCGTGGCTACCCGGTCCAAGAGCTGGCGCGCTACTGCAGCTTTGAGGAAGTAGCCTACCTGCTGTGGAATGGCCGTTTACCCAAGCAAGAATCCCTCATCCGCTTCTCTGCGCGTGAAAAGGCCCTGCGCCACCTCGACCGCCACCTCATCGACCTGGTGATGTCCATGCCGCTGTCTTGCCACCCGATGGACGTGCTGCGCACCGCAGTTTCGTTTATCGGCGCCCAAGACCCAGATGCCTACACACGCGATTCAGAGCATGTGCGCCACTCGGCGCTGGAGCTGATGGCCAAGCTGCCGACGATCGTCGCGTTGGATATTCGCCGCCGCCAGGGCAAAGGCTACATTGAGCCTTCACGCAAGAAGGGGTTTGCAGAAAACTTCCTGTGGATGGTCTTCGGTGATGAAGAGGGATCGCCTGCGAATTCCCGCTCCGATATCGAAGCTTTTGATAAGTCGTTGATTCTCTACGCCGAGCACTCTTTCAACGCCTCGACATTTACTGGCCGTGTAGTGACCTCGACCATGTCCGATACCTACTCGGCAGTAGTGGCTGCTATCGGCGCGCTCAAGGGCCCGTTGCATGGTGGTGCCAACGAGGCCGTCATGCACAATATGCTGGAGATCGACGACCCATCGAAAGCTGAAGCCTGGGCGAAAGAAAAGCTCGCCAACAAGGACCTGATAATGGGCTTTGGTCACCGTGTCTACAAAAAGGGCGATTCTCGCGTGCCAACCATGGAAGCGGCATTTAAGGAATTGGCAGAAGAGCATGGCCAGACCAAATGGGTAGAAATCTACGACATCTTGGCTAAGACGATGGAGGAAAATACCTCCATCAAGATCAAGCCGAACCTGGACTTCCCAGCGGGCCCTGCGTATTACATCCTCGGCTTCCCAATTGAGTTCTTCACGCCAATCTTCGTCATGGCGCGCATTACCGGCTGGACTGCGCACATCGTGGAACAAAATGAGAACAATTCCCTCATCCGTCCGCTGTCTGCTTATGTAGGCGAAGAGCAGCGTTCGGTTCCTCCACGATCCTTCTAAAACCTTGTTAAAGACTCGGTTGGCTTAAGAAGCGGAACAAATCCCGTATTTGGCAAATTTTGTTAAGTACGGGGTTTGCTTTTTGTTAACGGGCTTGACATGCGGCGAAGCCATGCCGTAGATAAGCGAGATGTTGTACGACAATGTCCACAATCTGCTGGTTGAGACTCCTGTGTCCGTTGGCAGTGGAAAACTAGTGTGCCGGTCATGGACGTAAATCCACATCCACATAAGGTAGCTAGAATTCAATTTTGCGAAAAAGTTTTGTGGAGCCACCAATAGACGTATAGTTATGGACGTCACCCTAGATGCGTCTGTGTTTAGGAGATGCTCTTATTCATCCCAGTCAGCACGATTGGTACTGCGTAACCGACACCCCGGTAAGAAACTGGTGAACAAAGAAAAATCCAGTTTCGCGAGTGCTTAGATCTTGTTGGCTTTAGGAAAGGACATGTAACCGTGGTCGATTCCGCGCTTCCATCGTTTAAGAAGATTCTGGTCGCAAACCGCGGCGAGATTGCAGTTCGTGCATTCCGTGCCGCATATGAGACCGGTGCAAAGACTGTTGCTATTTATCCGCGTGAAGACCGTAACTCCTTCCACCGCGCATTTGCGGATGAAGCAGTTCGCGTCGGTGTTGAAGGTCAGCCTGTTAAGGCTTATCTCAACATTGATGAAGTCATTCGCGCTGCTAAAAAGTCAGGCGCGGACGCTATTTACCCCGGCTATGGATTCTTGTCCGAACGCGCCGAACTTGCGCGCGCTTGTGATGCTGAAGGCATTACCTTTATAGGCCCGTCCGCGGACACGCTGGATCTCACCGGCGATAAGGCAGCAGCAGTTGAAGCGGCCACGGCTGCTGGTCTTCCAACCCTGCATGACTCCATCGCATCCACCGACGTGGACGAGCTTTTCGCTGCGTCTAAGGATTTTGAATACCCGATGTTCGCGAAGGCTTTAGCCGGTGGCGGTGGCCGCGGCATGCGCTTTATTGAGAATGAGAAGGAATTCAAAGAGCGCGTCGCGGAAGCTTCCCGTGAAGCTGAAGCAGCTTTCGGCGATGGCCGCGTGTACCTCGAGACTGCTGTAATTAAGCCACAGCACATCGAGGTGCAGATCCTGGCTGATGGCGAAGGCAATGTCATGCACCTATTTGAGCGCGACTGCTCGGTGCAGCGTCGTCACCAGAAGGTTGTCGAGATTGCCCCGGCGCCATTTTTGGATCCAGAGCTGCGTGACCGCATCTGCCAGGATGCGGTGAATTTCTGTAAGCACATCAACTACAAGGGTGCTGGCACCGTTGAGTTCTTGGTTGATGAGCGCGGCAACCACGTCTTCATTGAGATGAACCCGCGCGTGCAGGTAGAGCACACCGTGACCGAAGAGGTCACCGGCATCGATATCGTAAAGTCCCAGATGCAGATCGCCGCTGGCGCGACCTTGGAAGACTTGGACCTGCGCCAAGAAGACGTCAAGCTCAATGGCTTTGCGTTGCAGTGCCGCATTACCACCGAAGACCCTAATAACGGCTTCCGTCCAGATACCGGCACCCTGACCGCCTACCGTTCTCCAGGTGGCGCTGGTGTCCGCCTGGACGGTGCGACTTCCGTAGGTGCGGAAATCTCGCCGAACTTCGACTCTTTGCTGGTGAAGATGACCTGCCGTGGCAAGGATTTCCAGCAAGCCGTGCAGCGTACTCGCCGTGCCCTTAAGGAATTCAACATCGCTGGTGTTGCTACCAACATTGGTTTCTTGCGCGCGCTGTTGCGTGAGCCTGACTTTGTGTCCAAGCGCATTGATACCAGCTTCATCAACAGCCATCCAGATCTGCTGAAGGCTCCTCCTGCGTCCAATGAGCAGGACCGCATCTTGGAGTACCTGGCTGATATCACGGTCAATAAGCCGAATGGCAAGCGTCCAACGGATATTCGTCCTTTCGATAAGCTGCCAAAGATCGACCGCCAAAATGTCGACCTCCCACGCGGTTCACGTGATGAATTGCTGGAGCTGGGACCAAAGGGCTTCGCGGAGAAGATTCGCTCCCAGGACGCGCTGGCCGTTACCGATACCACCTTCCGTGACGCCCACCAGTCGCTTCTAGCAACGCGTGTGCGTGGTACCGCGCTGGTGACCGCAGCTGAGCACGTCGCGCGTTTGACCCCAGAGTTGTACTCCGTTGAAGCCTGGGGCGGCGCGACCTACGACGTCGCCATGCGTTTCCTCTTCGAGGATCCATGGCAGCGTCTCGACCTTCTGCGTGAGGCCATGCCAAACGTGAATATCCAAATGTTGCTGCGTGGCCGCAACACGGTAGGCTACACGCCATACCCAGACAGCGTGTGCCGTGCGTTTGTGCAGGAAGCAGCGAAGTCTGGCGTTGACGTTTTCCGCATTTTCGATGCGCTTAACGATGTCTCCCAGATGCGCCCAGCCATCGAAGCGGTGCTGGAGACTAACACTACCGTCGCCGAAGTTGCCATGGCGTACTCCGGTAACTTGAGCGATCCGAACGAGAAGCTCTACACGCTGGATTACTACCTGAACTTGGCGGAAGAAATCGTCAAGTCCGGTGCACACGTACTGGCTATTAAGGATATGGCTGGTCTGTTGCGCCCAGATGCCGCTGCGACACTTGTGACCGAGCTGCGTAAGAACTTTGACTTGCCAGTTCACGTACACACTCACGACACCGCTGGTGGCCAGCTGGCGACCTACTACGCGGCAGCATTGGCCGGTGCAGACGCCGTCGACGGTGCCTCGGCACCGCTGGCAGGTACGACCTCGCAGCCATCGCTTTCGGCCATCGTCGGCGCGTTTGCGAACACGCCTCGTGATACCCAGATCGATCTGGAAGCTATCTCGAACATGGAGCCCTACTGGGAGGCCGTGCGTCAGCTGTACGCGCCTTTTGAAAACGGTATCCCAGGACCTACCGGTCGCGTGTACAAGCACGAGATCCCAGGCGGTCAGCTGTCGAACCTGCGCGCGCAGGCCTCGGCTCTGGGCCTGGCGGATCGCTTCGAGGTCATTGAGGACAATTACGCAGCCGTCAACGAGATGCTGGGACGCCCAACCAAGGTCACCCCATCGTCCAAGGTTGTTGGTGACTTGGCCTTGCACCTTGTGGGTGCAGGTGTGGCTCCAGCTGATTTTGAAGAGAATCCAACCAAGTATGATATCCCGGATTCGGTTATTGCCTTCCTCCGCGGCGAGCTTGGTACTCCTCCAGGTGGCTGGCCACCGTTGCGCGATAAGATCTTGTCGGGCCGCAACGGTGAGCTTCAGCTTTCCGATGTTCCTGCAGAAGAAGCCGCTCACCTCGAATCCGATGATTCCGCAGAGCGTCGCCCTGCGCTTAACCGCTTGCTGTTCCCGAAGCAGTGGGATGAGTTCAATGAGTTCCGTCGCCACTACGGCAACACGGAAGCTTTGAACGATGCTGACTTCTTCTACGGCCTCAACGAGGGCGAAGAGCGCATCATCCACCTCTTCCCAGAAGGTTCTAACGATCGTGCTGATTTGAAGCAGATGGTTGTGCGTCTGGATGCAGTCGGCGAACCAGATGAAAAGGGCTTGCGTTCAGTCATCTTGAATGTCAACGGGCAGATTCGTCCGCTGAAGGTCCGCGACAACTCTGTTGAGTCCGTAACCTCCACGGTGGAAAAGGCCGACACGAAGAATGACGGCCATGTCGCCGCACCATTCTCCGGTGTGGTCAACCCAACAGTGCAGGTGGGCGACGAGGTCAAGGCCGGCGATCAGGTTGCTGTCATTGAAGCGATGAAGATGGAAGCATCCATCTCTGCTACCAAGGACGGCAAGATTGAGCGCGTTGCTATCGCGCAAGCTACCAAGGTTGAAGGCGGCGACCTCATCGCTGTTATCAGCTAGACGCTAGTCGCACATAAAAGCCCTCTGCCTCCCATATTTAGGGAAGCAGAGGGCATTTTCATGCTCTGGATACGAATTAGAAGTACTTGATCATCGCCCCTGGTGCGGCGTTAGGAATAGCGATGTCTTCAAAGCCGGCGCTTTCGTAGAGCTTACGGGCGCGCGGATTTTCCGAATCTACCCACAGTGCAATAGCCGGGGCATCTTGTGCGCGCGCAAGGTCGACAACATTTTTTAACAGAATCTCGCCCAAACCTTGGCCTGCATAGCGGCGTTCCACAGCGATGCATAGCTCCGGAATGGTTTCCGGATCGAACGCGGTTGCCCACAAGTTTTCATCATGCGGGTCAGCGCCAGGTTGCTGCGCACCCATAAACGCCGCACCCTTGTTCTCCCCGGTGAAATAGCGCAACCAAGCCCCACCCGCTGGTACCTCGTGGTCGGATACGGCGATGACCCCGCCATCGACAAGCGGCGACCAATCATCTACATACCGTTCAACGTCCGGGATATGGGACTGCGGCAGCGCGGCAGTCTCATCGCCAAAGACGGAAGTGAGATACAAAAGCCGCAATAAGTAGGTTCGGTCTTCTTCCTGGGCAAGCCGAACACGAAGCTGCGTGTCATTTACATTGCTGAGATCCATATCCTCGAGCATAACCAGAGTGAGGGGGTATTCGCACGTGCTTATCGATGCAAAAAGCTGCAGCACACCATATCCGGTGCCTGCAGCTTGATGCGTTTGCTAAGAAGCTAGTGCAGCTTACTTAATCTCGAGGATTGGGTTGCCCTTGTTGATCTGGGAACCAGTTTCAACAGCCAAGTCGGAGATGATGCCGGACTTGTGTGCCTTGACTGGGTTTTCCATCTTCATGGCTTCCAGAACAACGATAACTTCGCCTTCTTCAACCTCTTGGCCGTTTTCGACGTTGACCTTGATGACGGTGCCCTGCATTGGCGCTACCACGGTGTCACCGGAGACAGCGGCCTTGGCACCAGCGCCGCGGCGCTTCTTGGACTTCTTACGTGGAGCTGCACCGCCACCAACAACCAAGTTGCCAGGCAAAGCGACTTCGACGCGACGACCGTCTACTTCAACAACGTACTTCTGTGCTGGCAGCTCGTCAGATTCTTCGGCAGCTTCAGCTGGGTCGACGTACGCAGGTACTTCGTTCTTCCACTCTTCTTCAATCCACTTGGTGTAGATATCGAAGCTCTCGCCATCACCAATGAACGCAGGGTCTGCGGTAATAGCCTGGTGGAAAGGAATAACCGTAGGCATGCCTTCGACCTTGTACTCGGAAAGGGCACGACGCGAACGAGCAAGTGCTTCTTCACGGGTTTCGCCCCAGACAATCAGCTTGCCCAGCATGGAGTCGAACTGACCGCCGATGACAGAGCCCACGCGCATGCCGGAGTCGACGCGGACGCCAGGACCAGCTGGTTCTTCGTAGCGGGTGACAGTACCTGGTGCTGGCATGAAGCCTGCGGCTGCGTCTTCACCGTTGATGCGGAACTCGAAAGCGTGGCCACGTGGGGCAGGGTCTTCCTTGATGCGCAGCTCTTGGCCTTCAGCGATGCGGAATTGCTCGCGCACCAGGTCCAAGCCGGTGGTTTCTTCAGTGATTGGGTGCTCAACCTGCAAACGGGTGTTGACCTCGAGGAAGGAGATGAGGCCATCGGAGCCGACCAGGTATTCCACGGTGCCGGCACCGTAGTAGCCTGCCTCGCGGCAGATGCGCTTTGCGGACTCGTGGATGGAGGCGCGCTGCTCATCGGTCAAGAATGGGGCAGGAGCTTCTTCGACGAGCTTCTGGAAACGACGCTGCAAGGAGCAGTCGCGGGTACCGACTACGATGACGTTGCCGTGCTGATCGGCAAGTACCTGAGCCTCGACGTGGCGCGCCTTGTCCAGGTAGCGCTCAACAAAGCATTCGCCACGGCCGAAGGCGCTAATTGCCTCACGCGTAGCGGACTCAAAAAGCTCTGCAACCTCAGACTTTTCATAAGCAACCTTCATACCGCGGCCACCGCCACCGAAGGCTGCCTTAATAGCGATAGGCAAACCGAACTCTTCAGCGAAAGCCTCTACCTCAGCAGCATCTGCCACTGGGTCCTTGGTTCCTGGGGTCATCGGTGCTTCTGCGCGCTCAGCGATGTGGCGGGCAGTGACCTTGTCACCCAGATCTGCGATGGACTGTGGTGATGGGCCGATCCAAATCAGACCTGCGTCGATTACAGCTTGCGCAAATTCTGCATTTTCAGCCAAGAAACCGTATCCCGGATGGACGGCATTTGCTCCTGACTTCTGCGCGGCATCCAACACCTTGTCAATGGCCAAGTAAGACTCTGCGGAAGTCTGACCGCCAAGGGCAAATGCTTCATCCGCAAGCTCTACGAATGGTGCATTTGCATCCGGTTCTGCGTACACAGCCACTGACGCGATGTCGGCATCGCGGGCGGCGCGAATAATGCGGACCGCGATTTCGCCGCGGTTGGCGATCAGAACCTTGGTGATCTTTCGGGATTCAACTGCCACGGCTAATAGACCTTCCTAAACATAACTACTTTGAACTCTAACTATTCTTACACACAGAAACATGAGAATACCGTCATATTTTGCTTTTTCGCAACAAACCATATTGAAAACGCCCGTACCTGCGCAAATGCTTGCGGATACGGGCGTGTCTTTGGTTACATCTGGCTCAAAGGGCCTTGACGGCCGAGATTCAGAGGTGAAAACCGCTTGCTTTACTTCTCAGTTACTTCTCGATGGGCATGCGAACCATGTTGCCCCACTCGGCCCACGAGCCGTCATAATTCCGAACATTGTCCAAGCCCAAGAGGAACTTCAGAACAAACCATGTGTGGGCAGCCTGCGCACCAACGTGGGAGTACAGAATTACCTCAGAAGCCGAACGCAGGTCGGCATAAGTCTTTTCCAATTCTGCAAAGGGGCGGAACGTGGCATTGGGATACGTCGCTGCGTCCCACTTGATGTGGGTGGCACCCGGGATATGCCCGTGGCGGAAAGTCGTGCCGTACTGGGAGTCGCCATTGGTGGAAAAGACAGTCGGCTCGCCATTGAATTCCTCGGCGCTACGGGTATCAATCAGCGCCCGGTCTGCTTGCTTGTCGACGAGCTCCGCGACAAACGCGCGGTGCGCCGCATCATCGCGTGGCGTCTCTGGATAATCCGACTCAGGGAAGTCTGGAACCGCGTAGGAGGTATCGCGCTCTTCGGCCATCCAGGAGTCACGTCCACCATTGAGTAGGCGAACGTCCTCATGGCCGTAAAGCTCAAAGATCCACAGAGCGAAAGCAGCCCACCAGTTGGATTTATCGCCGTAGATGACAATGGTGTCATCGCGTTTGATGCCTTTAGAACGCATCAAATTAGCAAATCCCGCGGAATCCACGACATCGCGGGTATTTTGATCTAATAGTTCAGTATGGAAGTTGATCCTCGTGGCGGTAGGGATATGCCCGATATCGTAAAGCAGGGAATCTTCGTCAACTTCAATAACACGTAGTCCCTTGATGCCTAAACGTGCGGAAAGCCATGGTGCTGATACCAGGCGACCGGGGTGTGCATAATCCTGAAAAGGAGGGTGCGGATCAAATTCGGTCACGTTGGCGGCCTTTCTTTCGGGGGATACTTTCATGTGCTCCAATGCGTCGATTCAATCTTACAGTGCTCGGCCTTGAATGGTCACTTGGGATGGCAAAATGTGGTATCGGCTACAGCAAATCACGCATGCTCATTGACGCAGTTTGGCCCTTGCTGAAAAATCTTTATCTGACCTTGATTTTCTTAATTCCTATCACGCTAAAGGCAGTGGTTACCCCCATAAAAATCGCAGCCGTTCTAAGTGCACACAACACTCTTTCATAGACTACTTTTCTCTAGGGAGGGTGCGGCTAAAAGTGATGAGCCTTGGCAGTACCCGCTACTTATCACTTTTCCTCACTAGCCCTTGAAGGGAGTGTTTCCCCATGCACAAAGCAATTGTGGTTTTCGAAGTCGAAGGCGGATCGGACAAATATTTCAACGGTCACCGTAAAGACACCATGCCGATCGTCAATTCCATTCTGGATGCCGGCTGGCACGCGGAGGTCGTGTATTTCCGCCCAGAATGGAGCGAAGACATCTTCACCTATGTTTCAGAAAACTTCGATGCCTATATCTCCCGCGTCAATCCCGGCAATATCCCAAGCGGCGAAAAGGTCTACTTCGAACTGCTCACTCGGCTTTCTGAAGCAGGGCTCGTGGGGATGTCTACTCCCGAAGAGATGATGGCCTATGGCGCGAAAGATGCTTTGGTCAAGCTCAACGAGACCGCCCTGGTTCCATCAGATACCGCGGCATACTACGACGTGGAAACATTCCACGCTACCTTTCCTATCTCTTTGTCATATGGCGAACGTGTTCTGAAGCAAAACCGGGGTTCCACTGGCAGTGGTATATGGCGCGTGCAGATTGAAGACAAGGAACTCGCCGCGAGCATCGTGCCAGGGACCCCGTTGCCGCTGGATACGGAACTCAAATGCACCGAGGCAGTGGATAATCACACGGAAATTCGCCAGCTTGGAGAGTTCATGAATTTCTGTGACCGCTACATTATCGGTGATAACGGCATGTTGGTGGATATGCGCTTTATGCCGCGCATCGTCGAAGGCGAAATTCGCATCCTGCTCGTAGGACCCGATCCAGTATTCGTTGTACACAAAAAGCCCGCAGAAGGCGGCGATAACTTCTCTGCCACATTGTTCTCTGGCGCTACCTATAGCTACGACAGTCCTGAAGCCTGGCCGGAGTTGGTGGAAATGTTCGCCGCGGCACGCCCGGTTATCGCCGAAAAGCTGGGCGGGGACGATATCCCGTTGGTCTGGACTGCTGATTTCATGCTTGCCGATGCCGCCGACGGCCATGACACCTATGTCCTTGGAGAGATCAACTGCTCGTGTGTGGGCTTTACCTCGGAGCTCGACATGGGTATCCAGGAAAAGATCGCGGCTATTGCTATTTCGCGCGTTGAAGAAAAAGAAAGAGCTCTTGCCCACGGCGACCGTGGTGGTCACGACGGACAAGAACTCCTTTTGAGCCACTGACGAAATGCAGTAAAGAGCGAAGTTGCTTTAGCTCCTACTGCTTATTGATTAATTCTGCTGCGCGTTCGCCGATCATCATGCAAGTGATGTTCGGATTGACAGCGACTAGTTGTGGCATGACGGAGGCATCGGCCACACGTAGACGGTTGACGCCCTTAACACGCAGTTCAGGATCTAGTGGCGACATGTCATCGTCAGCCGAGCCCATGCGGCAGGAGCCCGCTGGGTGGTAAACCGTGTTGTGGGTCTTCGCAATGTAGTCGGCGATTTCCTCATCGGTTTGCACCTCCGGACCAGGGGAGAGCTCACGCTTGACTACATCGGCAAGCGCTGACTGCGACGCAATCTTGCGGGCCAGCTTGATGCCTTCGACCGCAATGCGCATATCGTAGCCTTCCTCATCGGTGAAGTAGCGAGGATCGACAGCTGGCTTATCGCGAAAATCATTCGAGCGAAGACGCACCGTGCCACGGGACCGCGCGTGGGTCACGTTAGGTGTGAGCGCGAAAGAATTCTCCGCTGTTGGGTAGCCCTGACGCAAGGTGTGCATATCAAACGGCACCGAACCGTAGTGCATCATCAAATCCGGCAGGTCGGTGTCTTCATCGATTTGGGTGAAAATACCGATCTCCCACCACTGCGTCGAATCCGAAACCATATCTACCGTGGTTTCAAAGTTGATGACTGCCTCCGGGTGGTCCTGCAAGTTCGAACCCACGCCCGGGGCATCAACGCGCACATCGATGCCAACTTCTTTGAGGTGTTCAGCTGGGCCGATACCGGAGAGCATCAACAGCTGAGGGGTGTTAATCGCGCCGGCAGAAATGATGACCTCACGCTTTGCCTTAAGTACTGCGCGGCGGCCGAAAACATCACGCTGGTATTCGATACCAGTTGCATTGTTGTCTTCGTCGAACACAATGCGGGAAACCCACATATCGGTGAGGATATCTAGATTCTCACGGCCCTCAATTGGGTGAAGATAGGACACAGATGAAGACGAGCGGGTGCCATCCTGCTTCGAATTGATCTGGAAGAAGTTTGCACCGTGCTTGACGGTTTCGCCCATGTTGAAATCCTTGCGTGGGATTCCTGCTTCTTCGCAGGCATCCAGAACAGCGACACCCACCGGATCAGTTGCCGGAACAGTCATGAGATTAACCGGACCATCGTGGCCGTTCTGGTCACCTTCATGATCATTGGTTTCCAGCTTCTTAATCAAAGGAAGCACATTGTCGCGGTTCCAGCCGGTTGCACCGAGCTTCTCCCAGAGATCAATGTCTTCTGCAGGAGTGTGGAAAGCGATGCATGAGT
>DGYMI06202__coassemble_979_pt1 | contig 46643 bp, 40 predicted proteins | sample DGYMI06202__metabat2_low_PE_019 | metagenome-assembled genome bin DGYMI06202 | reverse complement strand
GCGAAGCCATGTTTGAAGCTTTGAAGGTGCACATGCGTGACAAGAACGTCAACCGCCTGTACTAAGTAAAACGCCGGTACGCTGAGATGTAGACGTCTTATGACCGGAAGTGAAGCATACTTGGGGGAGTGTGTTGATGCAGAACTTAATAGCACAGGCTGTGCCCATCGTGGGGATCGGGGGCGCAGCTGTGTGGGCAGTAGCGCTAATAATTTATGATGTTCGGCAGCGCCGCTTGCCGGACTTTCTCACTTTGCCGGCAGCAGCCTTGGCACTTGGGTGGATTGGATTTACCCTGCAGTGGCATGCGCTGTGGGGGCTTTTATGGTCAGCTCTTTATTTGTTGCTGGCCCTAGCCAGCAACGGACAGGGCATGGGTGGGGGCGACATAAAGCTGGCGGTGTCGCTCGGGGTTGTCATGGTGAAGCACTCTGGAGTCTTTGCACTTTTGGTAGCAATCGGGCTGACAGCGGTGATAGCGCTGATATGGGGGTTGCTTTTGCAGGCAAAAGCAACGGCGATCAGCAGTGATTGTGCAGATCCACCCAACGGGCCAGCCATGCTTTTTGCGACTGCGATAGTAGTTTTTACACCTTGGTAGGGGGAGTGCTGAATCAAACGGGGAGCCAAATGGTTCATTAAGGCTTGCCACATGTGATAATGGTTTGCATGCTTCGTTGGACTACTGCAGGAGAATCCCACGGCCAGGCGCTCATCGCGATGCTTGAGCACATGCCGGCCGGGGTACCCGTTGACCGTGATGAAATTTCATTCCAGCTTGCTCGTCGTCGCCTTGGCTATGGCCGCGGTGCACGCATGAAGTTTGAAGCTGATGAACTAACTTTGCTCACTGGCATTCGGCATGGATATACCTTGGGCAGCCCAATCTCCATCATGATTGGTAACACTGAGTGGCCAAAGTGGACCACGATCATGTCCGCAGAAAAGCTGGACATGGAAGATCCAGAAAACGTCAAGGCCATGGAATCGGGCCGTGGCGCACCACTTACCCGCCCGCGCCCAGGTCATGCGGACTTTGCCGGCATGATTAAGTACGGACACTCCGAAGCGCGCCCAATTTTGGAGCGTTCTTCGGCACGTGAGACCGCAGCGCGTGTTGCAGCGGCAACCGTGGCACGTAGCTTCCTGCGTGAAACCCTTGGCGTCGAGGTGCTTTCACACGTGATTTCCATTGGACCTTCTGAAAAGTACGAAGGCCCAGCACCAAGTTTTGATGACCTTAGTGCGATTGATGAATCTCCAGTGCGCTCTTTTGACAAGGCCGCTGAAGAATCCATGATTTCAGAGATTGAAAAGGCGAAGAAGCAAGGCGATACCCTCGGCGGCATCGTTGAGGTTGTTGTCGATGGCCTTCCGATCGGCCTAGGCTCGCACATCTCTGGTGATGACCGCTTGGATGCGCAACTGGCTGCGGCACTGATGGGCATCCAGGCCATCAAGGGTGTGGAAGTTGGCGATGGCTTTGAAGAAGCTCGTCGCCCCGGCTCGCAAGCCCACGATGAAATGGTGCGTACTGAAGACGGTGTTGACCGTCTCACTAACCGCGCTGGTGGTCTGGAAGGCGGCATGACCAATGGTCAGCAGCTGCGCGTGCGCGCTGCCATGAAGCCAATTTCTACCGTGCCACGCGCGCTGAAGACCGTGGACATGGCAACCGGTAAGGCTGCAACTGGTATCCACCAGCGCTCCGATGTGTGTGCTGTTCCTGCTGCCGGTGTCGTAGCCGAGGCCATGGTGGCTTTGGTGCTGGCACGCGCGGTCCTAGATAAATTCGGTGGCGATAGCGTCGAGGAAACCAAGCGTAATATCGCTGCTTACCAAGAATACGTCGCACAGCGTTTGGCTTTTGACCAGGAAAATTAATCATGACTCTTCCTAATATCCCGCCGCAGCCGACTGCGGTTACCCGCCCACGCGTGGTCTTGGTCGGCCCGCCTGGTGCTGGCAAATCCACCATCGGCAGGCGCTTATCCCGTGCCCTCAACGTTGGTTTAGTGGACTCTGACCAGCTGATTGAAGAAGCAGAAGGTAAGTCTTGCGGCGAAGTATTCTCCGATCTCGGTGAACCCAAATTCCGCGAGATTGAGGCCGAGCACGTTGCTGAAGCTTTGGCATCAGATGGCGTAGTTTCCCTTGGTGGTGGTGCCGTGTTGACGGAATCGACCCGTCAGCTTCTAGAAAACCACACCGTGGTGCTTGTCGATGTCTCCGCGGAAGAAGGCGCACGCCGCACCGCGCGGGAATCTACTCGTCCGGTACTCGCAGCGGATGATCCCGTGGAGCACTACCGCGAACTCATTGAAGCGCGCAAGCAATTTTACCGCGAGGTGGCTAATTTCCGCGCCCGTACTGATGGCCGCAGCCCGCAGCAAGTAGTTGGGGACATCCTGGGATTCCTCGACACCGTTTGTTTATAAACACTTTGTTCAACCCACCTGCTTAAATCCTTGCGTGAAAGCGCAGAAAGGCAATGACAGTGACCACAATCGCCGTGAATGGACCAGCTCCCTACGAGGTGGTCATTGACCAAGGCCTGGATGCGCGCATCGCAGAGCACGCGAAGGCAACAGGTGCCGACAAAGTTATGGTTGTGCACCAACCCAGCATTGCTGCGCCGGCGGTGCAGTTGGCCAAGCATTTGCAGGCCGAAGGCTTGCAGGTCGTCGTGGAAGAAGTACCTGATGCCGAGGCAGGCAAGCAAGTTGCTACCCCGATTAAGTTGTGGGATCGCCTGGGCGAGGAAAATTTCTCCCGCACCGACGCAATCGTGGGTCTTGGCGGTGGAGCAGTAACCGATATGGCCGGTTTCGTTGCCGCGACTTGGATGCGCGGCATCAAAGTCATCCAGGTTCCTACCACCTTGTTAGCGATGGTGGACGCAGCAGTCGGCGGCAAGACAGGAATCAATACGGCGGCGGGTAAAAATCTCGTCGGCGCCTTCCATGAGCCCTCCGCCGTGTTTATCGACTTAGAGCGCCTGCGCACTTTACCTGCCGATGAAATCATTGCCGGCTCGGCTGAAATCATCAAGACGGGCTTTATCCATGACCCGGTCATCATTGAACGTTATGAGCAAGACCCTGCAGCGTGTTTGGATCCAGACGGATTCCTGCCAGAGCTGATCGCGCGCTCCGTAGCGGTTAAGGCCAAGGTCGTTGGTGAAGACCTGAAGGAAGCCGGTCTGCGGGAGACGCTGAACTACGGTCATACTTTCGGCCACGCGGTGGAGTTGCGGGAGAACTACTCCTGGCGCCACGGCAAGGCAGTGGCAGTGGGCTTGATGTTCATCGCACACTTGTCGCATGCGCGCGGGCTTATCGATGCCTCCCTGGTTGCCCAACATGAGCGTATCCTTCACAGTATTGGCCTGCCTACAACTTATGAGCCTGGTCATTTCGATGAGCTATACCAGGCCATGACGCGCGATAAGAAAAACCGTCACGGCACCATCCGGTTTGTGGCCTTGACTGGTGTGGGGAGCACGACGCGCCTGGAAGGCCCGAGCATCGATGAGCTTCGCGCCGCCTATGACGCGATTTCTCAGTAGCAACCACTGTAGTAACGACAAAGAAGGAAGATTTCCACATGAAGATTGTTGTAGTCAACGGACCAAACTTGAACCGTTTGGGCAAGCGTCAGCCGGAAATCTACGGCACCACTACTTTGGCCGATATTGAACAGCTCGTGCGTGCTCACGCAGACAAGGCAGGCGTGGAATTGGATTTTGTGCAGTCCAACCACGAAGGCGTACTGCTGGATACTGTGCACGCGGCTGCCGATGACAACGCCGCCGTCATCATCAACCCTGGCGCCTTTACTCACACGTCGGTAGCTTTACGCGACGCGTTGGCCGAAATTGCCGATGGCCAAGGTTATGTGGAAGTACACATCTCTAACGTGCACGCGCGTGAGCCTTTCCGTCAGCACTCTTACCTTTCTGATAAGGCCCGCGGCGTTATCGCTGGTTTGGGTGTGTATGGCTACGTTGCAGCCTTGGGCTTTTTCACCCAAGATCTCACCCCAAAGGATGCTTAGGCAGCTAAGCTACAGAAGTATTCGACGCTAACTAAAAAATTCATCAGCCTGAGGTGTTCGCAGGACTAAGAAAGCCTCGGGCGTGGGAGAAAAGGATAAATAGTAATTATGGGTTTGGCAGATACTCGCTTCAGCAATCGTCGCCGCGCATTGGCTGCTACGTTGGCAGCGCAGCGCATCGATGCAATTTTAGTTACTGACTTGACCCATATGCGCTATCTAACCGGCTTTTCCGGATCCAATGGCGCGTTGCTCTTGCGCAAGGATCTCTCTGCTGTCGTGACTACCGATGGCCGCTACACCACTCAGATTGCTGAAGAAGTCCCTGATATCAAGGCAACCATTCAGCGTCGCGTGGGACCGAATCTTTTGGAGGGATTGGAAGGTCCACAACGCGTGGGGTTTGAAGCAGCTTATGTTTCCGTTGAGGAATTTAAAAAGTTGGAAGAGGCCTGCCCGGAAGATATTACGTTGGTGCCTGTTTCCGGCGTGATTGAAAAGCAGCGCGAGAAAAAGGATTACTACGAGCTCCAGCGCCTCGAAGAGATTGCTTTATTGGCCAATAATGCCCTCGAAGACTTACTGGAGGCAGGGGAGCTGGCTATTGGCCGCACCGAACGTCAAGTTGCAGCGGATCTGGAATACCGCATGCGCAAGGCTGGTGCTGAGCGCGTCAGCTTTGACACCATCGTCGCTTCCGGTCCTAATTCCGCGAAACCACACCACGGTGCTGAAGACCGCGTGATTGCTAATGGTGATTTGGTCACCATCGATTTCGGTGCGCACTTGCGTGGGTTTAACTCCGATATGACCCGTACCTTTGTCGCAGGCGAGGTCACGGACTTTGCCAAGGAGATCTACGACGTTGTCCTAGAAGCGCAGCTCGCCGGTGTCGCAGCAGCTCGTCCGGGAACGGCTCTTTACGATGTGGATCGCGCGTGCCGCTCCATTATCGAAGATGCTGGCTTTGGTGAATACTTCGTGCACTCCACAGGCCACGGCATTGGGCTGCACGTGCATGAAGGGCCTTCAGCAGCGGTAACCGGTAAGGGTTATTTGGAAGAGAACATGACGCTCACCATCGAGCCGGGTATTTATGTCCCCGGTAAAGGCGGCGTCCGCATCGAAGACACCCTGATTATTACTTCCGGGGCGCCGAAGATTATTACCCCGATGTCCAAGGAATTGCGGATCATTTAGTAACGATGAGGACTATGTTGCACGGTTGCTAAAATGACCGTACTTTAGTCCAGTAACGTGTGGACACCGCAGTGTAGTAGGATAGTAGACCGTACTTTTACACGAACCATCACAGGAGAATCTCGTGGCAGATACCAGCGACTTCAAGAATGGACTTGTTCTCAAAATTGATAACAAGCTTCAGCAGATTATCGAGTTTCAGCACGTTAAGCCGGGCAAGGGCCCAGCTTTCGTACGCAGCAAGCTCAAGGATGTTGTTACCGGTAAGGTAACCGACAAGACTTGGAGTGCCGGCACCAAGGTTGAGACCGCTACGGTTGACCGTCGCGATATGACTTACCTGTACAACGATGGCACCAGCTATGTTGTTATGGACGATACCAACTACGAGCAGGCTGAGTTGCCAGCTGACAAGTTCGGTGATGCAGCGAAGTTCCTGCAGGAAAACATGCGCGTGCAGGTTTCCTTCTACGAAGGCGATGCACTTTTCGCAGAGCTTCCTATTTCCGTAGAGCTGAAAATTGAGCACACCGAACCGGGTCTGCAGGGTGACCGTTCTTCCGGTGGCACCAAGCCAGCAACTTTGGAAACCGGCGCTGAGATCCAGGTTCCTTTGTTCATCGAAATCGGCAACGTCGTCCGGATTGATACCCGCACTGGCGAGTACCAGTCCCGTGTGAGCAACTAATCGTGGCTGAAGAACGTATCAATGACGGGTCTGGTTCTGATAAGGAACCAAACCCAGAAGTTCTGGACGCAAAGCCTGAGTCTCACCGTGTGCCTAAGCAGCGCCGTCATGGTGCTCGTTACCGCGCGCGTCGTCGTGCTGCCGACATTATGTACGAGGCAGAAAATCGCGACGTCGACCCCGTAGCTATCGTCGAAGACCGCGTGAAGTTGGCTCGTGAAGACGAGCACGGTGTCGCACCTGTTGCTGAATACACCAAGGTGCTAGTCGCCGGCGTTGCTGAAGAATTGGACACAATCGATGCGACCATCGAGCGCTTCTTGGCGCAGGACTGGGAGCTGTACCGCATCCCGGCTGTCGATCGTGCAATTATGCGCGTTGCAGTGTGGGAATTGCTGTTCAACTCGGATGAGATTGACCTGGCTACGGCAGTAACCGAAGGCGTGGAGCTCGCCAGCGAGTACTCGACCGATGCAGCAGCACCGTACATCAACGCAGTGCTTGACGATGTTGCGCATTCCCGCTCCGAGGATAACCCGATGAATATCGAGGCTGAAGAGCCAGAGGCTTCTGAGCAGGAGAGCATTGACTCTGAGTCTGAGTAGTAGTCGCACCGCTTGACCTTGAAGATTTCGCCCTGCCCATAAACCTTTCTTAGGAAAATGGGCAGGGCGAAGGCGTTTCCTTAAGTAAGGTGGGGAAGATGAGTAAATTCAAAGTTAAAGATGCCCGCAAGTTGCGTGTTTCCACGCCCTTTAATTTCGATGATTCTGACCCGAGGGCCACACCCGGTTTTGACGGCAACGCCAAGGCCTTAAAGAAGCAGGCAAAGCGCTTTGATGAGGAATTAAGTGACCTGCAGGAGCTGCTTTTTGCGAATGCTCGTGCGCTTGGAAAAGACGCGCCATCCATCTTGGTTGTGCTGCAGGGCATGGATACCTCGGGCAAGGGCGGCGCAGTAAAATCTGTCTTTTCGGTCTTTGACCCGCAAGGAACTACGACCTTGAGTTTCGGCAAGCCTACTGACGAAGAGCTCGAGCACGACTTTTTGTGGCGCATCCGCAAACACGATCCTCTGCCTGGCCAAGTCGTGGCTTTTGACCGTTCTCATTATGAAGACGTGGTGACACAACGGGTGCACAGCTGGGTCGATGAAGCAGAGATCGACCGGCGGTTTGAAGCTATCCGGGAGTATGAAAAAGAACTTGCCGATGCCAATGTTCGTATCCTCAAGATCTTTTTGCACATCTCGAAAGAGTTCCAAACCGAAAATCTCCTAGAGCGCGTCGAAAATCCAAAGAAGCACTGGAAATATGACGATGGGGACGTTACTGAGCGCGGCTTTTGGCATGAGTATTCGCAGGCTTATGCCGATGCCATCAATCGCACTGACGCAGATCACGCGCCGTGGTATGTCCTGCCTTCAGATAGCAAGCCTTATGCCCGCATGGCGTTGAAATTCCTGATCCTGGATGAGCTTCGCAAGATGGAGCTGGATTGGCCAGAGGCAGATTTTGACCCCGAAGTTGAGCGCCAGCGGATTCTCGACTCCGAATAGCAACCTCAACGTGCACCTTAAAAACGTGCACATTAATAGGCGCCCATCCCTGCATCACATGATGAGGGTGGGCGCTTTATACATTGGCACTAGTCAAACCTAGTGCTAGTTGGAACCGGTTTCTTCTTGGGCGGTTTCAGAACCGAGCTTCGCCATCTCTTCGGCAGCTGCTACGAGTGCGTCCTGGGCGGCCAAGACACCATCGACGGCGACCTTGAGTGACTGCTTCAGCTGCTCATCGTTAAGCCCTGCCAAGTGGGTAAATTCGCGCTCCGTACGAACGATGAGTTGGTCTTCGTGTTCGGTGATGACCGCGCGTGCGCCGAAAGAGACGGTGTTGATCTGGCCTGCAGCCAAGAACAGGCCAGCATCGGCATTAGCAAAGGAAGCATCAGTGCCAACATCGGCGCGGACGATGACCACGGATGGGAGCAAAGCGAACATGATGTTCAGGCCGTTGAGGTTAGCCATCGCAACGGCGTCGGCGCCTTGTGCTTTTTCCAACTTGATGTCGAAAGAATCCATGGCTTCGATGATGCGGTCGATGTCAACGGCAGGAAGCGCGTTATCAACCGAGGTTTCGGATGCAGAGTTTTGTGGATTAGTCATGGTTGTGCTCGCTTTCCCAGGTCACAAGGTCAGGGTGCTTTTGTTCGATCCATTCAAAGGAACCCAAGATGGCATCAATGGTGGTCATGACGAACGCATCAAGCTGGTTGCGCGATACGCCAGCGCCAACATGTAGCTCACGGAATGCGGAGACCGCGAGTTCCTCGGCGCTGCTGTCGAAAAAGCGCAAAGTAGGTGCAAAGTTGTCTTGGTTCCACTGATTGGTCAGCATGAGAACCTGTGGGCCCTGGGCGGTAGGAAACGCGCCACGCCACAGTGAGTCAATAACTAAAGTGTTATCGCGGATTTGCATGGCGATGGCTGCGTTAGAAAAGCCTGTGCGCAGGATGGTACCGGTGTCTCCGTCGGGAGTTTCTACATTCTCCAGGCGGTAGACTAATTGCTTGTCGTCAAAGATTTCTGCCACTCGGTCAAGCGTTAGATCTTCAACTGGTGTATCCGGAACGATGGTAGGTTCTTCGGAGCTCACTTGATCAGTCCTTAAGATAAGCGTTGTGTATGTTTTTCGTCTTATCCAGCATAACGGCTTAAAACAAATGCGTCCGTTCGGTAGGGGATTTTTACCTCCGTCCCAGGTTGAAAGCCCATATGCTCATAGAGGTACCAGTTAAGGTTGCCGGTCATGCGTTGTCGGGTCTTCTCATTTGCGCGCAGCCAATAAGACCGCGAGTGCATCAAGGTATGCAATTGCTCGGCTTTTAACGTTTGCTGCCAAAAGTCGTGGTGCACTTCAGAAATAACTAAGGGCTGGTGCACTTCTGGTTTAAAGTCAGGACGCTGAACATCGCCGGAATGCATGATGCGGGTCAGCCGCAGCACCCATGGGTCCGCGTGGACATCAATGGTGTTCCAGACTAATACTGCTTTACCACCAGGGGTTAAGACGCGGTCAAGCTCTAGGCAGGTGGCCTGCGCATCAACCCAGTGCCATGCCTGTGCACAAAATACTGCATCGATGGATCCTGAAGCCACTGCTAAATCCTCAGCGGTGCCACGCCAACAGCTAATGCCGTGGGATTGTAAAACACGCACCATATCGGGGGATGGATCGCAGGCGAAAACTAAGTCATGCGGCAAACTAAGGGTAAGCTTACCGGTTCCAGCACCGATATCGAGTGCCCGCTTACCTGATGCTAGCTTGCCGATGAAGCTGGGGTACTCAGGTCGGATTTCATCATAAAGATCAGCTCCAGCATGAAATGCTTTCGCCAATGTTTCTTTATGCTGCGCGGTTGCAAACCTGGGGTTTTGCTTGCGCGAGGGAGGCCGGTAGCTGGGATAGTGTTCTGGGCTAGGCTGAAGAGGTTGATGCATCATATTATTTTTTAAGATTTCGATAGTGGGTGAGGTGTTTTAGTGTCTGCTCTTCCACAGGCAAACGACCCGCGGTGGCTTTTAAAAACCATATTTTCCCGCAAAGAACGTACCATTCCCGCAGCAATTCTAATTTCTTTAACTTTTGTCTGTAATGGCTTGACCCCAGTTGTCGTGGGCCAAGCTATTGACCGGGCAATTGCTGTGGGAAGCATATCCACGTTGTGGGTGTGGGTGGTTATATTACTCGGGATATTTACTGTCAACGCCACGGCCGGCTGGTTTGGGCGGGCACTATTTCAACGTGCAGGTCTAGAAATCGGGCATGTGTTGCGCATGACGGTCACAGACCGGATTTCGCACCCGCGAGGCATGGCAGGCAAGCAGCGCACTGCTGGGGAACTGTTAGCGATTGCTTCCTCAGATACGCAGCGCGTGGCAGATGCCGTCATCATGACCGTCTTTCCCTTCGCCGAGATCACGTCCATTATCTATGTTGCCGTTATGGTCTCCAGCGTCAATCTTCCCCTAGGTTTGGGTGTGCTGCTTGGCGGGCCTGTGGTCGTGATGATTTCGCTGAAGTCAGCTACTCCGCTGCGCAAACGCTCCGGGGCGCGTCAGCGAGCTTTGGCAGCTGCCTCAGCCACGGCGACCGATGTCGTGCAAGGGCTTCGAATCCTCAAAGGCCTGGGCGCGGTGGATACCGTGCGTTCGCGCTATGAAGTGGTCTCCGACAAAGCTTATGAAAAGACGGTTGCAGCCAATGGCGCGCAAGCACGCCTGAATGCTGTGACGGAAACCGCCGGTGCGTTCTACGTCATCATCGTCGGTGTCGTCTCCGGTGTCATGGCACTGGCTGAGATGATGACAGTCGGGGAGCTCATCACGGTGGTTGGCTTGACGCAATTTATCATCACCCCGATGACGATGCTGGGTAAGAATATTGCATCGCGGTGGGCAACCGCGCAAGCCTCCGGACGGCGTATTCAAGAGCTTTTGCTTGCCGATGCCTCCTTTAGCACCTCGCAACCCTCCCTACCCGCTCTGCGTCCTGGAATCACCGTGGTCTCGGAAATGCCGCCTGCGGAATTAGTCAATATGCCGCGGGAGAAATACCTGGTGGCACCTCATGATGCCGATATTTTTGAAGGCACCGTGTTGGACAATGTTCACCCGGACCGCGAGCGGGCTATGTGGGCGCTAGAGATAGCTGCAGCGGAAGATATTCCGGGAGGTTTTGACCGCGAGGTCGGAGAAAACGGCGGCCATCTATCCGGTGGTCAGCGCCAGCGCGTGGCACTGGCGCGCGCTATTGCTGCCGATGCCGAGATTCTGATTCTGCAAGATCCCACCACCGCGGTGGACTCCGTTACTGAGCAGACCATCGCCGAGCGAGTCGCAGCAGCGCGCGCGGACAAGCCGACCATCGTCTATACCAATGCGCCTGCCTGGCAGGCCGTAGAAGTAGGAGCGAAGTAGATATGAGTATGCGTTTTCCTACCGCTACCTGGCCCCAAACCCGCAAGGTCTTAAGCAGGCACTTGCGGGAAGTACCAAAGGCAACTCAGCAGTTTCTTTTCGCTATTGTGCTGCTTGCTCTTGGCGCGGTGGCCAATATCTGGATTCCAATCCAGCTCGGCCGTATCGTCGATGTGGTCATCTCAGCTAGTAGCACTAGTTTGCTGCGGATTACGGCAGAACTAGTTATCGCAGCATTTGCTGCCGCTGCCTTTTCTGCTTGGGGCTTTTTCGTGCTCTCGCGATTGACGGAGCGCGTAATCGCTAATTTGCGTGAAGACATGGTGGGTACGGCCCTGGGGCTGCCAGTCCACCGCGTGGAAGATGCCGGCACCGGCGATTTAGTATCCCGGTCCACCGATGATGTTGCGGAGCTATCGGCGGCAGTGACTGAGACCGTCCCGATTTTGGCAAACTCCGGTTTTGCAATCATCACCACCGCCATCGCCCTCGTTACTCTGGACTGGCAATTCTTGCTCGTCATTGTCGCTGCTGCTCCCATTTATGTCATTGCCGCGCGACGATATCTGCGTGTTGCCCCTGGACGCTACGCCGCCGAGCGAGCATCGATGGCTGATCGTGCACGCCGGGTGCTTGAAGCTATCCGTGGACGCGCCACCGTGCGTGCTTTTGGCATGGAAAAATCCATGCATGACCGAATCCATACTGCTTCCTGGGACGTAGTCGAGCATGGTTACTCAGCCCGAAAGACCATGTTTGTTCTGCAGCTGTGGATGACCTCGGTGGAGTTTGTCATGCTGGGGGCTGGCTTGCTGGTGGGTTATCTCACTGTGCAATCAGGTGCTATGACCGTAGGTGCCGTGACCGGCGCGATGCTCATGCTGATTCGTCTGCGGGGACCACTGATGGGTCTGATGCGCGTGCTGGATACGATCCAATCGGGCTATGCCTCCTTGGCGCGCATCGCCGGCGTGGTGGTCAATCCACCGCAGCCCACCAAGCCAGCTGGTGCTCCGCCAAAAGAAGGCCACGTGGAAGTCCACGATGTCTCATTTTCCTATGGCCAAGGCTGGGCAGTAGAAGATGTCTCACTAAGCATTGACCCAGGGAAAACCGTTGCCGTCGTCGGTGCCTCCGGCGCGGGCAAAACCACCGTCGCGGCTTTGCTCGCCGGTCTGCGGGTGCCAGATTCAGGAACCGTGAAAGTCGATGGGGTAGAAGTAACCTCTTTGTCGGATTCAGAGCGCGTTGCCCGCTTAGCGATGGTCTCTCAAGAAGTCCACGTCTTTTCCGGCACCCTGCGCGAGGACTTAAGCCTGGCGCAACCAGAAGCCACCGATGACGAGATGATCGCAGTCCTCGACCGCGTTAACGCGGACTGGTTCCATCAGTTGGCGGATGGCCTCGATACCGTAGTCGGCGCTCAAGGCCTGCAATTGGAACCGGTTGCCGCACAGCAGTTAGCACTTGCACGTGTGATGTTGTTAAATCCACGCGTGGTCGTCATGGACGAAGCCACCGCCGAGGCAGGTTCACAAGGTGCGCAATCGTTGCAGGATGCAGCGGAGGAATTGGCCAAAGACCGTGCCGCACTGGTGGTGGCACACAGGTTGGATCAGGCATCGCGTGCCGATGAAATTTTAGTGATGGACAACGGACGCGTCGTAGAGCGGGGAACCCATGCGCAGTTGTTAGAATTTGATGGCCGTTACCAGCAGCTTTGGACGGCTTGGCAGCGTGGTAGACAATAGGGGCTGACAAAGTCATCAAAGTGATACGCAGATAATCAATAATGAGGAGTTCAGGTGCACACAACCAGCCATTTCGGGCGTGCTGCAGCTAAAAAGATCACCCTTGTTTTGTCTGCGGTAGTGCTGACTGCGACCTTGGCCTCATGCTCGGAGGTGTCATCGCGTGGTGAAACCTCCTCGCTTTCAGGTGAGAGCTCGACGGCTGTTAGCAGCGAATTGGAAGCAAACCCTGGCACTTATGACTTGGGACTTCCTACCTCTGCGCCTTTAGCAGGGCCTGAGCCAGGCTCTTCACAAACCATCAATCTTGCCTCGGGCCGGAAATTTATCCTGCATGTGCCCAGCTCTTATCAACCGGGCAAGAAGTGGCCAGTCGTGCTGGCTTTCCATGGTTGGAAAGAAACCGCTGAGATGATGCAGCGTTATACGGAATTAGATGCTGCCGATGCCATCGTGGCTTATCCCGCGGGTGAAGACCGTGCGTGGGCACCAGCTCCTTATGCCAAAACCACCGGTGCAGAAGATACCCAGTTTGTCCGCGATATCGTGGATTCGCTCCGTGCCACTTACGCAGTCGATGATGAACGCATCTATGCCACTGGCATGTCCAATGGCGGCGGATTTGCTGCCTACCTTGGCTGCCAGATGCCGGATGTTTTCAAATCTGTAGCGACAGTCTCAGCTGCGTATTACCAGGCTATTCACGCCTCCTGTAAGGGTGAACCAGTCGGCCGGCTCGATATGCACGGCACGTTGGACCCAGTCGTGGATTACTACGGCGGAACCCGCCACAAGGAACGCTATGTTTCAGTTCCTGAAGTAGTTTCCATGGATGCCCAGCGCAACCGCTGCGAAGGCAATCTCAACACTGAGCGCCTGGCTAATAATGCGCTCTTAGTGCAGTGGGAGCAATGTCAGTATCCGGTTCAACACATCCGCATCGGTGGCGGCAAACATGTATGGCCCGGCGGCAACTATGACGATGCCAGCGACGTAGGCTTTGGCTTTGCCACCGATAAGGTCTTGGACTTCTTTGCCATCCCAGGACGTCCCGCTGGTATGGAAGAAGCCCGCACCGTGGAAACCGGAACTATGGAAGATGAAGACTTTAGCGCTAGCTAAGCTCGATTCTTTGTGCCTGTAGTCCAGCAGCGTGCATGCGCGCCCAGCAAATATCGGCGATGGTTTCAAAACCTGCCCGGTGCGCCGCGCTAGTTTTCGCGGTCGGCTCTGGCAATTGCATCAGCTGTACTGTCCGGGTGCCGCCGTCAGCCTCATTGAGCTCAGCTACCGCCTGCGCAGTCGTGCCTGAACCCGCGAAGAAATCTAAGACCTTGGCATCTTTGGGCCCGCCAATATCAACAAGATATTTAATCAAGCGAACTGGCTTGGGAAAATCAAAGATGCCCGAAATCCCCAATGCAGATTCGGCATCGCGGCGTCCAGAGCGCGTTACCCCAAAGCGTTCGCCGTCTAAAATACTGCGCGGGCGCGCACCTTGCTTCTGATAGTTTTTCGTATACACAAAGCCGCGGCGAAAGACCAGGTCTTCGTAGTGCTCGGCAACTTTTTCTTTGCTCCAGCGCCAGCGTGCAACCTGCGTTTGCCCGGCTGGTTGATGCGGGAGATACTCTTGCCCCTCGGCATCGTGGATAGCAAAATCCAGTGAGGGGACATAGCCCAAGGTTTTAGAATCCAAACGCACCAAGGAGTAAGCGCCTTTGTCATCGTGAAAGTTGTATTTGGTGGTGGTATGGCCTTGCGGATCTGTGTTGAAGCCGGGGGATTCGGCCGAGCGGGCATAGGCCAGAACATATTCGTGTTCGGTGATGGCGAAACGGGAATCGTTTTTACCCGTGCCGCCTTTCTTCCAGATGAATTGGTTGGCGAAATTCGCTTGGCCAAAAAGCTCATCGGCAAGCATGCGAAGATGAGCAACTTCGTCTTCACCAATGGAGATAAAAATATGGCCAGTCGGAGCGAGCAACTGCCAAGCGAGTATCAGCCGAGGCGTCATCATCGACAGCCACTGTGCATGCCATTGGCCGTGATCCGTCGAACGGTGTTCACGGCGGTTACGGTAATTATCGCGGTATAAAAAGTCCCGGCCGGTGTTATAAGGCGGGTCGATATAGATAACGTCAACGCTGGCAGGCGAGTGCGCGGCCAGAGATTTTAAGGCGTCGAGGTTGTCACCCGCGTATAAAATATTTCCGTCGGGGTGAGAGAAATCTGTTTGGGTTGGCGAAGCCTTGCTCGCCGAAGCCTTGGCAGGAAGAGATGCCTGATTCAAGGCATCTTCTTTACCTGGCCAAAATAGCCCAAAGCTAGATGTCACAAAAATAGTCCTACGATTGCGGCGGAAATGGTGGCGATGCCCGTGAAAACGACGAATGCAGCAGTCCAGTGATTGCGGAAACGATTAAGCGCTGGGACTTTATACATCGCATACATCGGCATGATGTACAAGATCATAGCAATGAATGGTCCACCGATGGATTCAATCAGCGCCAAAATCGAGGGATTAGCAATCGCTGCGGCCCATGCGGTTAAGAAGATGAAAACATTGACAGCCACGGTCAACGTGGTCATCGACAGCTTGTTGCTAATGCTAGGGGCAAATTTCTTGACGATGAAACGTGCGCCCTCTGCAGCGCCGAGGGCATGGCCAAAGTAGGAGGAGACAATGGCAAGGATGGCCACGATAGGAGATAGCAATGCCATGACCGGCACGCCGGTGGTGTTAGCGATATAAGACATCACGGGAATGTTTTGCTCACGTGCTTGCGCAAGACCGTCACCGCCGACTGCCAGAGCACATGACCACACGAAGAACATGGTGAAAATCGTGAGCAAGATGGCGGTGATGCCGAGAACCTTCGACGCATTCTTCTCCGCGCCCTTGCCCCAGGTGCGTTGCATTGCCAGGGTGAACTGTGAGATAGCCGGGGAGTGGTTGAAGGAAAAGACTAGCACCGGCAAAATCATGACGACTGCCCAGATGCCGGAGGTAGTGCCTTCCGTTTCATAGAAGCTGGAAAAGTCCCACTGTGGCACGAGATAGAAGGAGACCGCCGCGAGGAAGACGATGAGTGGATAGACGATAATCTGCGTAACAATCAGCATCAAACGCTGGCCGTATGCAAAGACTAAGGTCATGCCTCCGACAAGCAACAGTGACAGCAGCCAGCGCGGAATCGAAGGCCCATCAAGCTGATTAACGATGAAGCTATCGACGGTGTTGGTAATGGAGACACCGTAGATTAAGACGATGGGGTAGATCGCTAGGAAGTACAGCACAGAAATGACCGCGCCGGCGCCCTGGCCGAAATAACTGGTTACCACCCCAGTGATGTCCACGCCGGGCTTTGGCGACGCGCTCATCATGCGTGAGAGTGCGCGGTGCGAAAGAAATGTCATCGGACCGATGAGCACGGTGGCAATCAGCAATGGCCAAAATCCGAAACCGCCAGCGTTGATTGGCAGGAACAAGATACCTGCACCCACGGCGGTACCGAAGAGGGATATTATCCAGTTGGTGTTTATGGCCTTGGGATGGTGCGGCTGGGTTTCGGTTTGCGTCATGCGGGTGGGACTCCTTGAAGCTTTCTTTTACATCGTGCTTAAAATCCAGCAGCCGAGGACTTATCAACGACCACAGCCGGTGAGAAAGAACCAACCACAGTGAAGATCGGTCATATATTTTAGAAAAATTTCATCGAAATAAATTCGTGATAACCGGCCACTAAAAGTGATTATTCGACCCTAACACCGCCCGACGCAAATCCTCGGCATCGATCCACGGCAATGAGCGTTTTTCGGGGGTAAATTCAGCACGCATAAGAGGCAAGGGATGCGGGTCACAAAGTGGTTAAGAGTGTGTCAGTTAGGCAATTTTGCGCGAATTTTCAGAAGATTTTCATGGCGAGATTTTCCGGATGTGTTTATCGTGGGGAATTGCACGACCTGATGAAGTAATAATTCGACGACAAAGCAATTTGTATTAAGGAGTGTTTCAACAATGGGTATTTTTGACGAGGCAAAGAACAAGGCATCTGAGGCTGCTAAGGACGGCAAGCTCGACGAGCACTTGGACAAGGGAGAAGACTTCGCCAAGGACAAGGTCGGCGAAGAACACGCGGACAAGGTTGATACCGCACGCGACAAGATCGACGATACACTTGGCTCCAACGACGACAAGTAGCGAAGAAATCAGCTACCACATGGATAAGCGTTAAGAACTACGTTCATCCATACCAATAGAAAATACCTCGCTCACCGGCTTAATCCGTGTGAGCGAGGTATTTTCTGTCGGACTAACAGGATTTGAACCTGCGACCCCTACACCCCCAGTGTAGTGCGCTACCAAGCTGCGCCATAGTCCGCCGTTGGTTTAAAAATAAACCAACGCCTTAGAGATTACATGATTGGCATTTCGAAGGGAAAATAACCCCCGGTTTAGCTGATATCACCGGTGGAATAGACCCATTCACGTGGGAAATCATCGCGTAGCTGCATGCGGTGAAAAGTTGAACGCTCCCGCTGAGAACCTGAGGTGGTGCCTTTGTAATAAGCGTCAAATTCGACGATGCCGGTGTCATCGAGAGGCGAGCCCGCGACCGTGTCGACAATGTCCAAGCGATAGAAACGAACGCCGTGTTCTGCGGCAAAAATTTCCTCGAAGTTAAGCGAATCTGGGCGCGTTGCTGGATCCCAGGTGCGCAGCAAGTATGCTTCGTCACCGGTAACAAAAGCGCTAAAACGTGAACGCATGAGAGTTTCCGCCGTAGGCGCGGGGGTGCCATCGTGGTATTTCTTGCAGCATTCGCCAAAGGTTAAGCCGGTGCCGCACGGGCAGCGCACATCGGCGGGCAAAGGGTTAAGAATGTCCATGGGCTTAAAACACATCCACGATATGAGCAGAAGAAATCAACGAAACAATCTCTGCGTCTTTGCCAGCAGCCAGCAGCGTGGCTTTCTCCGTAGCACTTAATGTGCCGACCAATTCAATGCGTCGTTCAAAGGTGGCTTCGTGAATGTGGGTGACGGTGACATTGACATCGTCAAGCGACATGCCCTTTGCTGCTTCCTTAACAGCCTGTGCTGTGCCAGCGGCCAAAGCGGACATCAAAAGTCCTTCGGCTGTGTGCCCGCGCCCGCGACCGCCGTCGGACTTGGTGCGATCCGTAGAGATGGAGCGATCATTGTTGCGCACCACCACGCCGAACTTGGTGCCATTAGCCAAATGCGAGACCGCAGCGCCAGGGCCTACTTCTTCCGGAATGTAATCCGGTTCTAGGTATTGCTCCGCCCAGGCGCCGATAAGGTCGGCCGCACGCTGCGCGGCACCTTGGCGGGTGAGTAGGTGATCGGCCTTGTCGAGTGCAACCAAAGACTTTGGGTAGCGGGTCACGCGGAAGATGGTCTGGGCATTTTCAATCCCAACGGTCTGATCAATTGGAGAGTGCACCAGCATCAACGGCTTGCGCATCCCGCGCAGGTAATCCTCGGGGTTGGTATCAGCAAGGTCCTCTAAGAACTTTCGGGAAATGGTGAGGCGCCGTCCGCCCAGCACAACTTCGACAGCGCCATATTCGTCGACCGCGCTGATTTTATCGGCGTAGTGCAGCACCGAGTGTGCAGGATCAAAAGGTGCGCCGATGGTCGCCACGGCGTTAATCGAATCGATCAATCCGGCCGCCGCGAGTGCCGCCGCACCGCCGAGAGAGTGACCAATGAGCAGTTGCGGCGCATTGTATTCGGTACTCAGCCAGTTCGCTGCTGCCTGAATGTCAGCGACGTTGTCACTAAATGAGGTATCGGCAAAGTCACCCTCTGACTGGCCCAAGCCTGGAAAATCAAAGCGCAAGCACGCAATTCCAAACTCGGTCAACTGCTTGCTGACGCGTGCTGCACCTGGGGTGTGGCGGTGGCCGGCGAAGCAGTGCGCGAAGATTGCGTACGCTTTAGGCGGAGAATCAGGAAAATCGATGGTGCCGGCGATACGGTGGCCGGCCGCAGACGAAAACGTGACATTCGCGGATTGCATGATTTATAGAATAACGGGCTGGGTTCTTGTGGGGTTAGCTTTCCCTACTAGAGTCAATAGAAATCACACATACCGCTTTAGGGAGATGGAATAACACTCATGGCAGCATTCAATTGGTTTTGGAAGGCAATGGGCTCATCGTCCGAGCGTAACAATAAAAAATCTAAGTCCATTGTGACCGATTCTGAAGGCTTGTTAGAGCAGCTTTCGCTTCTCGATGACGCAGAGCTTGCCGCCCGTGCGCGCGCATGCGCTGCGGGGGGAGTGTTAGAAGATAAGTCAACTTTCTTAGCTTGTTTGGCGGTGGCTGCGCAGCGCAAGCTGGGGCTTAAGCCTTATCACGTGCAGTCGCAAGCGGTGCTGCGCCTATTAGAAGGCGACGTTATTCAAATGGCCACGGGTGAGGGTAAGACTTTGGTCGGCGCGATGGCCGCGACAGGCTTTGCTTTGACCGGCAAGCGCGTGCACGTGGTGACGGTCAATAATTACCTGGCCAGCCGCGATGCTGAATGGATGCGGCCGCTGGTTGAAACTTTTGGGCTTAGCGTTGCCAGCGTGACCGAAAAGCTTTCGGCTGATGAGCGCCGGAGTGCCTATCGCAGCGATATTATTTATGCCCCCGTTAACGAATTAGGCTTTGATGTCTTGCGCGATAACCAGATTACCGCGCGTGAGCAGGCGGTTCAGACCCCGGCGGATGTAGCGCTGGTGGATGAGGCGGACTCAGTGCTTGTCGATGAAGCCCTGGTGCCTTTAGTCTTAGCCGGCTCGCGCAAGGGGGATGCGCCTACCGGGCAGATTACCGATGTGGTCTCTAGGCTGCGGGAAAATATTGATTATCACATCAGCCAAGATGGACGCACGGTTGCGCTTTCCGATGAAGGCGCGCACCGTGTTGAAAAAGACCTCGGTATCGATTCTTTGTATTCGGAAGAAAACATCGGCAATGTGCTGGTGAAAGTCAACCTGGCTTTGCACGCGAAGGCGCTGCTGATTCGCGATATCCACTACATCGTCAGTGGTGGCGAGTTGCAGCTTATCGATGCGTCCAAAGGCCGCGTCGCCGACCTGCAACGCTGGCCAGATGGGCTGCAGACCGCTGTCGAAGCAAAGGAGGGCCTAGAAGTATCTGAAGGCGGGCGCATTCTAGATACGATTACTTTGCAGGAATTGATGCGGCGTTATCCCACCGTATGTGGCATGACCGGCACTGCGGTCGAGGCAACCGACCAACTGCGCCAATTCTATGACCTGCACGTCTCTGTCATTGAGCGCAACAAGCCTTTGCAGCGCTTCGATGAACAAGACCGCGTCTATGCCACCTTGGCGGAGAAAAACCACGCCATCGTTCAAGAAATCCAGACCTTACACGCGACGGGCCAACCGGTACTTGTGGGTACCCAAGACGTTGCTGAGTCGGAGGATTTAGCAGAAGTGCTCGGTGAGCTGGGCATTACCGTCAATGTGCTCAATGCGAAAAACGATGAGGAAGAAGCACGCATCATTGCCGAAGCCGGCGATGAGGGCCGTGTGACGGTGTCAACGCAGATGGCTGGTCGCGGCACCGATATCAAACTCGGCGGCGCCGATGGCCGTGACCGCGAGACAGTAGTTGCAAGCGGTGGACTAGCCGTTATCGGCACGTCCAAGCACCGCACTGCACGCCTAGATAACCAGCTGCGTGGCCGTTCTGGGCGCCAAGGTGACCCGGGGTTGTCGATGTTTTTCGTTTCCTTGGAAGATGACGTGGTCGCCCAAGGTGGAGAAGATGACTCTTTGGTCATTAAACCAGCACCAGATGGGCGCCTTGATGCCAAACGTGTCTATGACTTTATTAGCCACTGCCAGCGCGTGACAGAGGGGCAGTTGCTCGAGATCCATGCCCAGACTTGGAAATATAATCAGTTGCTGGCGGATCAGCGGGTGATCATCGACAAGCGGCGTGCGAACCTGCTCGATACCGACCAAGCCTGGCAGGAGCTCACTGCACGAGCTCCTGAACGTGCCGCAGAGCTTGCCGATGTCTCCACGGACGCGAAAATCACCGCTGCGCGTGAAATTATGCTTTTCCATCTCGATTTGGCGTGGGCGGACCACCTGGAATTGATGGATGATGTTCGTGAATCTATTCACTTGCGGGCAATTGCGAGGGAGACCCCCATTGATGAGTACCACCGCATTGCCGTGAGGGAATTTAAAGAGCTTGCCCAACGTGCCGTGGATGAAGCAGTGGAGACTTTCACCACTGTCGAAATCGATGAAGCCGGTGCTCACATGGATGATTCCGGTCTTGCGCGCCCATCGGCAACCTGGACTTATATGGTCTCCGATAACCCGCTAGCTGGGTCTGGCAACTCGGTCATCGGGGGGATTGGTAATCTGTTTAGATAGCGAAAACACCAGCGGCTGCCCGCAGCGTGCGAGAAAGTCGCTATTATGAAATTAGTAAAGAAATACCGTCTACTTTGCCCACTCAAACGGAGGTAAACATCATGGCCGAGAACAATGGCACTCCAGAACCACAGGTTGAAACCACTTCGGTTTTCCGCGCGGACCTGCTCAAAGAAATGGAGAACTCTGCTGCTACGAGCACCGATGCCTCCACTGCAGGTGCAGATAATCTGCCTGAGGGCCAGGCCCTGCTCGTTGTAAAACGTGGGCCGAATGCGGGTGCACGCTTCTTGCTTGACCAGCCAACCACTACCGCTGGCCGCCACCCAGAAGCGGACATCTTCCTTGATGATGTCACGGTCTCTCGCCGCCACGCTGAATTCCGTATCGATGGTGACAAGTTCGAGGTCGTCGATGTTGGATCTCTCAACGGCACCTACGTTAACCGCGAGCCACGCAACTCCCAGGAACTAGAAGTTGGAGACGAGATTCAGATCGGTAAATTCCGACTAGTCTTCATCGCTAACAAGAAGTAGAATTCTAGTTCTTAAACAAAACAGTCTCTTTTTGTGAGAGACTGTTTATTAGTAAATAACATGACTGTGGTTTACCCGCAGCCAACTCGGTGCATTCGCAGTGAGCTGGGGGCGGGGCAGGCCAGGCGAGAGCTATAAAATCTTTCCGGAGAGAATAACAACATCGTGAGTGCAGCGAAGCAACAGGCAGCGGCGGTTAACCCCGTTCCGAAGACACCAAAGAAAAAGACCATGTCCATCGGCGTGGTTTTGGAAAATCTGCAGCAGCAGTTTCCTGATGTCACCGTGTCTAAAATCCGCTTCTTGGAATCAGAGAAGCTGATTGCTCCGTCGCGCACTGCCTCAGGCTATCGCCGTTTCACCGAAGATGATGTGGAGCGTCTGCGCTACATTCTGACCCAGCAGCGTGACAACTACACGCCACTGAAGGTTATCCGTGAGCAACTCGACGCCATGGATTCTGGTCAGGTCACCGCGATTGTCGGTGCGGGGAAGACCTCTACGTTGGTTTCTGCGGATAAATTCCGTGCACCTGTTATCACCCGTTTGACTGGTGAGGATGTGGCGGAGCAGGCTGGTAGCACCGAGGCAACAGTCATGGCCTTGGTAAAAATCGGCCTAATCCATCCGGATTCTTCAGGATTTTTCACCGCTGACGATGTCTCGGTTGTTTCTTCGGCAGAAGCGCTGAAGGCTTTCGGTTTCGATGAGCGTCGCTTGAAGTCTTTGCGCAATAACGCTCGCCGTCAGGCGGACCTGATTTCTCAGGTAGTAACGCCTGTGGCAACTTCGAAGTCTGACACTGCGCGCCAGCAAGCAGAGGAAATGTCTTCACAGATGGCCGCGCTGGTTGTCTCGCTGCACGCGACTTTGGTCAAAACTGACCTGCGCAACGAATTTTAAAGCAGCCCACGGGCTGTCAACACCACCCTTTTTCGCTGCATTAGCTGCGTGAAAATATTAGGGTGGTTTCATACTTTAAGACAAAGTCGTACTAGAAAGCGATGACCATGAATGCGGTGAAACTAGAGTTCCTCGGCGTGCACATGATGGAGCCCGAAGACTTCTTATGTGCTTTGTTGGCGCACCCAGCTTCTCAAAAGATTGTTCCCGTGTGGATGTCTTTAGCCGACGGCGCGCGCTTAAGCTCGCGTGCTGATGGCTTTAGCCCGTCGCGTCCAGACACCCATGACCTGCTTCTAGATTTACTAGAAGACCAGGGTGGGGTCATTAGTATCGTGATCAATAATGTTCACGAGGGTGCTTTTTATGTCGAGGTCACCACGGGCGCAGAAAAGACGCTGGACGCGCGGCTTTCCGATGCCCTGATCTTGTCTATGCACTTTAATGTCCCAGTGACTATGGATGAGGAGATCTTGAATAAGTCCGGCATCTACGTCACCGAAGATGATCTGGATCAATACTTTGATATCGATTACTCGGAGACTTCTTTCATCCCGGGGCACACCTCGCGACCAGTAAGTAGCGATCCGGATTCCACTTCCGCCTCTGGTGATGCGCAGGCCGATGCTGACTTTAGCCAGCTGATGCAATCCATGGGCTTGAGTGAAGACGAGCTGCGCCTCGATGAAGAATCGGGAGATGAAGCATCGGAGGATAAGTCATCCGGGGATGACCTATCGGGGGATGAAGACGGGGAAAGCTCCAAGGATAAGGAGTAAAACCCGCTTTGGCCAGCACCTTTACGCCACTTGGGGGTAGTGGTGGGGGTGTTGGGGCTGCGAATTTTAAGAAAAGAATGACACGCGTGTCACTAATGATGGATTCAAGATCTGCAGGGTCTAAGGTTTAAGTAGAGATTGAGACTTTGCAGCATCGGCGAAGTCCCCAGGGTTGACGTTTGGCAATCCATGGCAAATAATGAACCTATAGCTTTTGAGCTAAACATCATTGGAGTAATTACGTGTCTAAGAACGAAGAAGTCCTGATCACTGGCGACAGCAGCCACATCGAAAAAGCTGCGCAAGAAGTTACCAAAGAAACCACCGAGCCTTATCAGGAATCCCTTTTTGATGTAGGCCCTGATGAGCAGGTTGGCTACCGCGTTCCTATCGCGTGCCAAGTTGCGGGCATTACCTACCGCCAGCTGGACTACTGGGCACGCACCAACCTGGTTAACCCTTCGATCCGCACCGCGCGCGGCTCCGGCTCGCAGCGCCTTTACTCCTTCCGCGACGTGCTCGTGTTGAAGATCGTCAAGCGCTTGCTGGACACCGGCATTTCTTTGCAGAATATCCGCTTGGCAGTAGATTCCCTGCGCGACTTGGGCGTTAATGAAATCTCCGAGCTGACCCTAGTCTCCGATGGCACCACCGTTTATGAGTGCCGTTCCAATGATGAAGTTATTGACTTGCTGGCTGGTGGCCAGGGCGTATTCGGTATTGCCATTCCAGGTATCATGAAGGAACTCTCCGGCACCATTTCTTCCTTCCCATCAGAGCGCGTTGACTTTGATGAGGGTGAGGCAACCGTCGTCGGCATTGACGAGCTTGCACAGCTGCGCGAGCGCAAGACTTCCTAAAGCATAGTTAAAGCTGAGATAGAACTCTTAGACAAAGATTAATCCGCTGGCTTCCCAGATGAGGAAGCCAGCGGATTTTCGTATATCCGGCGCTAGCTACTATGTAGCTGAGATGCTGCCGTGGGCGCGGACTAGCTGGCGAGCTTCTTCCATAACGAGGTAATAGGTCGTCAAGGTAGGAGCGAGCTGCGCAATATCCGCCCACGCCTTCAAGTGCTCAGACTTGATCGGGGTGAAGAACTTCGCGATGCCCTTTTGTTCCGCCGCAGCCGCGCGCGATACATGTGCCGCCGCCACGGTGATATAAGGTCCCCAGGCCCACCAGTTCTTCTGACGCTGGCCGTAGGTCGCTCCGAATTTGCGCAGCAGCACGAGGTGGCGGCGCACATCGTCGCCGACCATGTTGGCCTCTTGCTCGAAAAGTTCCTGGCGCAGTTCCACAAGGCCTTCGATGTCCTCGAACTTACGGCGGTGGCGCAGCAGCTCAAACCAGCCGTGGCGCAACGCCTTCGCGTCGACGATGCCGCGGTCACCAGCGATATCGTTGAGCGCCTCAACTGCCTCGGAAAGTGCATTGGCCTGCGCAGCGGTGACGACTTCCTTCATGATTTGCTGGGTATCACGCAGTGGGGAGAGCACCAAAGAAGTCGGCTCAGCGGTCTTTGGCGGCAAGGTTGCAGGCACGGAGCCATCGATAAGTCCGGTGAGGTAGTCGCCGCCATTGAGCTGGATAAATGCCAGCGCGTTTTCGCGGGCTTCGCCGGTGAGGTTGCCATCGATAAGCTCATTAAGCAGCTCTAGGGCATAAACCCACGCGGTGGCGCGGAAGTCGACCATGCGCTCACCGTTGGAATGGAAGTCGAAATTCGCAAGACCGTGGTAGATGGTCAGCGCCGGCTGGTCACCAACGCGCACATTCGAGCGGCCCAAAGACTCCAACATGTGACGCGGGTCCGAGTTAACGGTCCGACGCACCGCAGCGCGCAGCGGGGAAAGCAGCGGGTCATCGACGTTGCGCAGTGCATAAAGGTGACGCCACAGCGCCGGTTGCAAAGGCTTTTCGATGCGCTCCTTCTCATTACTCTTCGACAACTGCCACGACAGCTGCGCGCCATCGGCGGTGTCAAAATGGCCTTCCTGGTTGACCACGATGGCGCTAAAGGTCGGGCGATTAGGCGCCTTAGCGATGAAACCAGGATAAGATTCCACGATGTCGAGAACCAGCGGGCCGGCGTCCTGGAGTTCTTCTGGCACGGTGCAGCTGAGACCTGCGTCAAAGGCAACGCTCCAGGGTTCAATGTCTGGGCGGGTAGCTGGCCACAGAAAGCCCGCTAGGTCCTTGTCGCTGGAGTAGCCAGAAATCCGCAGGCTATCTCCGACAATATTAGCGGTGATCTCTGGAACGGTTTCCGTAAAGCGCGCGGTCGTAGCGATGACAACATCCGGGGTCGCGTGCGCGGCATAAGCCTTTTCATATTCGGCTACGGATTCATAAGGCTTCGTCTTGCCGGCAGAATCGAGCTCTTCCCAGGTCTCTGCCGCATTTTTAGGGTGCCAAGCCAAGGTCGCCAGGATGGATGCATGCGCCGACTTAAACGCCGCACGGATAGACGCATTGGTGGTGGTGAAAATCGCTCCGCCACGCTTGCGCTTGAGCTGAATGACCTTGACCTTGCGCGAGATCTCGTGTGTTAGTAGCAGGGAAGCAGTGCCACCGATGGCCCCGGGGAAGTGAATACGGAACTCACCATTTTTCGACAGTGAGTCCAAAGCGATGGTGTTGGGGAAGTAGTCCCAATCAGGCTGCTCGCCACGCTGATCGACGGAGTACGCCAGCGCCTTCGGCACGACGACAACATCAAGGTGATAATCGGCGGGGTTGGAGATCACAAAGGAAGTGGAGCGTTCATCGCGGTCGATGGGTTGCGCGCGCTCAAAGGGGATATCGATGTACTTCTCAGAAGTAATCCGGGGTGCGAAATATGCTTTGGTGTAGGCATTAGCGTCACCGGTTTGGTCAGGGTGGCGAAAGTTTGCGCCCGAGTCGCCGGTATAAGACACGCGCAGGTTAAAGCCTTCGGCCATGTTGTAGGTGCGGCGCTCGACTAATTCGCCGTTGCGCAAAACGTCAATGTCGTAGTGGCCGATCCAGGCGTCTTCAAAGACATCGTCGAAAAGTGGGAAAGGCTTGCCTTCGTGCTGGTCAAGCTCAATCTTCTCTTCTACCAATTCGCGCTCTGGCAGCTCTTCGTAGGCATAAGCTTCAGCGGTGGTGTCGGTGTAGTACAGCTCCACGGTCCACTCAGCGCCATCGTGCTTAGGCAGCGCAAGCTTTGGAGACGTGGTGTACAGCGGCTTGCCGTCGACGCCTTGGGCATCGCTGATGCGTCCGGCAGCGTCGAACCAGCGAGGCGCATAAAGATTGCCAATGTGTACTTGCTTGACGGTGTGGGCCTTCGAGGTGGAGTTTGCGGCGCCGTAACTCATCAACAGCACGTTGGTGATATCAAGCTCGCGGAATTCAAAGAGCGACCACTCGGGCCAGGAGCTAAATTTCAGTTCATCCGTAGGCACAGCGGTGCGAGTTGGGAAGGTTTCTTCCGGAGCGTCAGAAGCGACCGGGGTTTCGGAAACTTCCTCGCTGTCGAGCTCAGCGGCTTCAACGGGTTCTGCAGACTCTGCAGACTCTCCAGGCCCTGTTGTTTCGGCCGGTTCCACAACATCTGCGGGCAGCTGGAACTTCGTGCCCGTCGGGGCCAAAATCAGTGCCGTGGAGGTGGTGATGCGGTTTTGGTCCTGGGCGCGCTGCAGATCTGGGTTAAAGACCACGGCCGGGAAGCTGGAGTCAATAACCGGCAGGCGAAGCTTTTCGCCGGTCGCGGAATTGGTCACGGTGATGCGCGCGGTGGGCTGGACGATGCTCACCCGCTGGCTTTGCGGGCGGCCGTCCTCATCAAGGGAGGCGGGGATGCGGAAGCTGTCAAAGCCGGCATCGATTAGCCACTCGATATTTTCATCATCGCTGGGCATGATGGCGGGCAGGATCAGGTAAAGCTTGCCAGTATCCGGCTCCAACATCAGATGCGGTTGCTCCGGCAAGGCTGGGGCGACCGCGACAAGGGAAACCTCGGCGGGAGCAAGCTCAGTCACAGCGCTGATAGCGTCCTTGTTCTTGCAGCCCAATTGGTCCGCCAAGACTGCTTTCAGCGTGGTCTTATTGCGAGAATGCTCAGCGCCATTAAAGCGGGCGATGGCAGACACGGTGGGGTAGGCAGATAGCACTTCTGCCACAGATTCCTGCGCTGATACTGCCGCGGTTAAGCCGTGGCCCAGCTCGGTTGAGCACCAGTCAAGCTGCGCCTGGGTGAGCTGCAGCTTGTCAGCTGCGGCAAGTGCCTTTTCAGCCGCAGCCAAGCGCTGCTGGGTATCAGGATGCCGCTGGGCGGCCTCGATAAAGTTGGCAGTGGATGAAACTAAAACCTGTGAAGTAGACAAAAACCTATAATCCTGAAGTAGAACGCATTGATTTTGAGCTCTGATCTGCGTGCCCGATGTGCAGATACTGCTGAGAGTTTAACTATTTTGCCATACTTCGGCACCAAAACCGATACGTGCTGTTCGCGGCTTTAAATTTTTACACCCGCTGTCACAAGCAGGCTGCGCGCCACCTTATCGGTTTCCTGCAGCATGAGAGGATTCGTTCCTGGCATTGGCGAAATTGTGGTGTCTGGCCACTGCGAATAGGTCGGGATTCCCGCAACGTGCAGGCGCGGATCTTTTGATCCATCTGAGTGGATGGTGCGACGTGTTTCATCGTCGGTGGCAGGGGAGCCGGTCTCATTCCCGCCGTCGATAAATGGGGTGACGCGGTTGGCAATAGACAACTCGAGGCTGTCGCCGGGGTGGCGGACATCGGGCTGGTGCATCCAGGCATCGATAAGCACTGGCGAATGCACGGCACGGGAGCCTGAAGTCATGACGAATTCCTGTTGGCTGCTGGCAGGCGGAGTCTTGATGGTCACGGAGGTGCGGTCGCCGACGAAGGTGACCAGGCCGGCATCGACTAAGGCGAGCAATTGACGGGTGCGGAATAGTGGTGGGCCAGAGCCAACCATCTGTCCCAAAGTCATAAATTCCTTGTAGGCACCCGTGCGGGTTTCCCAAATGAAGCGGCCATTGGAACCCAAAATGGAGGCTGGTTTGCGGGCTGCAGAAATAGCCCATAGGCCGGATTTCAGTGGGGAGTTGCGCGCGGCGACGGCTTCGCGGATATCGCGATCAAGGCGGCTCGCAATCCGCGTGGTCAGCTCGCGGGTCGTGAAATCAGCAACCCCGACGCCCTTCTTCGATAGTGGTGCGATCCAGTCAGTGAGCTCGAAAGGCTCCGTGGTCAGATCCTGCAGCGCAGCTCCTAGGGCGGCGGGCAGGGCGCTGGCGTCATTGCTGTTGGAAGGTACGGCAACGGACTCGATGACTGATAGAACCTCTTCTAAGGTCGCGGTGAGAGATTCAGGGCGCACGCGGTGCAAGGTGGTGTAGTACTCGGTGTAGGCATCGCGCACAATCGCCGGCCACACCTCGGCTCCGAAGTCGATGGATTGCTCTGGGGCGTCCTGATGCGCGGCGATAACTTCCTTCAAACGCGCAAGGTTCGCCTTGGGTGGCAGGGAGTGATATTCCGATTTAGGCAGGTAAGGGTAGCCGCGGCCGGAGCCGACATAAAAGTGCGGTTCATTTCCGGAAGGGACATAGCTCAGCCCGGCGCGCGCGGAGTGATCAGGGATGAATTCGCCGCCGCGGTCGATGGTCAACAGTGCCATGACATCGAAAAAGCCCATGCCCAGCCCGCGCACCAGTACGTCGGCGCCAGCGGGGACGACGGAGAGGTCCTGTTCAATGGGGTTATTAGGCCGGATCCAGGTCAGCCCGGAGTTGGCAAAGATTTCTTCTTCGGCATTGGCTGCAGGCTGTGTCCAACCAGAGGCCAGCACGGTAGCGTGCGCTTCGACGGTCTCACCGGTAGAGAGCTCAATGAGGTCCGCGTCTTCTGCTGAACGAATGTTCAGCGCGCGGGCACGGTGGTTAATCACTTCAACACCGTCAGGCAGTTGCGCCAGGGCAACCTCTAGTACCCAGCGCAGGTAGGCGCCGTAGAGGGCGCGCGAAGGGTTGGATTCGGGCAACGTCGCAGCGATCTCCGCGGCGAATTCCTTTGCGATGGAAGGGTGCGGCGGGAAGGCATCGAAAAGCTCTTGCTTTGGCTTGTCGATGCCCTCGCGCTCCCCACGCAACAGCTGAATCCATTCGTACTGGATGGGCCCTTCCAAAACGGGCGCGCCGACGGTGGAGCCGGGCTCGGTAAAGAGCGTGACGGCCCCTGCGAGGGTATTCATGCACAAAGTGTGGGTTTGCTCCGTGTCCCAGATCCGCCCGGCGCCGTGCTGCGCGTCGTCAATCAAGTGAATCGTGAGCTGGGCGCTGTCACCGACTGCGGCACCCGACCTGCCGAGATAAGCGGCGATTCTTTCGATAATGGAGATCCCGCGGGGTCCTGCACCCACAATGGCAATCGAGGCACGCGGGGAAGTGGCAGTGGAGGTGGTGCCTCGAGTGGGGGTAGAAGACATGGATTTAATCGCCCGGCTTTCTTTCGATTTCATTGGTGAAGTGCTAATTTGAAATTTAATAGACAGTGTAGTCTACCTAAATAAGACAGTCTAGTTTGTTATCTGTTAGGTTTTATTCATTAAATAATATCAACTCATCAAATTTAGCTATTGGAAAGTGAAGCGAATTAAGTGAAACGCCACAAGAGCTTGAAAAATGCTCGTAGCCTGGGCGTTTTGAGCGTGCTGCTGGCAACCTCCATGGTGGCCGCGTGCACGACAAACGCAGAGAGCGAAGAGGGGAGCGTCGACGAGCAGGCCGGCATCGAAGCCAACGAGATTACTTACCTCGAACCGCAATTCTTCCGCACCCTGTACCCGCCAGCAGCAGGGTTTTACCCGAATGGCGCGGTAGTAAATCAGATTACTGACCGCCTGCTGTACCAGGACCCGGAAACCTTGGAGCTATCCCCGTGGATCGCGACGGACCTGCCGGAGATCAATGAGGATGCGACTGAATTTACTTTCGATATCCGCACCGATGTCACCTACTCGGACGGCACGCCGCTCACGGCTGAAAATGTCGTGCGCAATATTGACCTTTACGGCCAGGGCGATGATGAGCGACTGCTCAATGTTTCTGAGCAGATCTCCAACTATGAGCGCGGGGAAGTCATTGATGAAGACACCGTGAAGTTCTACTTCTCCGAGCCTTCGCCGGGCTTTGAGCAGGCGGTTTCGTCCTTTAACGCCGGCCTGTTGGCGGATTCCACCTTGGAGTTAGACAATGAGGGCTTTGGCCCTGGCAACGCTGAGGCGATTATCGGCTCTGGCCCCTTTGTCATTGATGGCGAAAAGCTCGGCACCGACCTGCACCTGTCCGCGCGCGAGGACTATGACTGGGCGCCGCCCGCGCACGAGCATCAAGGCCGCGCACAGCTCGATGGCATTAATTATGTACTCGCAGCTGAAGAGTCCATGCGTACCGGCGCGATTACGTCCAACCAAGTACAAATCGTGCGTCAGGTATCTGCTCCGCAGGAAGCGCACTTAGAAGATGCCGGCATCAACGTGATTTCGCATGGCACCAACGGCATGAATAACCAGCTGGCATTCCGCTTTAATGTCTGGCCATTTAACGACAAGGCCGTACGCGAGGCGGTTATCCACGGCGTGGACCGCGAGCAGATTATTCACGTGCTCTTCTCCGAGTCTTATCCGCTGGCAACTTCCACGATGGCCAAAAATGCCCGTGGTTACAAGGATCAAAGCGCAGCTTATGACTTTGATCCCGAGCTGTCTAAGCAGCTTCTCGATGACGCCGGGTGGGAACCAAGTGCCGATGGCATCCGCGTCAAAGATGGCAAGCGCTTGAGCATTACTGCCAAGCTGGCGATGCCGCAGCCGCGTTCGCGAGAGGTCATCACCATGATTCAGGAGCAGCTGCGCGGCATTGGCATCGAGTTGCACCTCAATTCCGGTGACCAAGCCACCCAGGACTCCGATTCCAAGGATCCAAATAAGATTCAGCTGGACCACACGATGGTCGGACGGGCGGACTATGACGTGATTAAGTCGCACTATTCCGTCGATAACCGCGACTCTTTCATCAACCAGGATGAGGACGGCAACGTGTTGGACCAGCACTTAGAGGACCTGCTGAGTGATGTGGTCGCTACCGCCGATGACGAAGGCCGCGCAGAAGCCACCGCCGCCGTGCAGGATTACGTCACTGAGCAGGCTTATGCCTTGCCGCTTTTCGAGGAACCCGTCGTCTACGCGGTGCAGCCGTACCTCAAGGGCTTTGCACCGGAGGCGATTGGCCGCCCCAGCTTCTACGGCGCGTGGATCGACCACAAGGAGGTCAAGTAAATGACTAGCTCGGCTCTGGCTCGTCGCATCGGGCAATCCATCCTGGTGCTCTTTATTACTTTTAGTGTCGCATTTTTCCTTCTCTCAGCGCTGCCTTCCGATGGTGTGATGGCGCGCTACGGCGCTCCCGCGTTGGGGCTTTCCCAGGCGGAGATCGCTGGTATTAGGGAAGAGATGGGCATCGACAAGCCAATCTTGGTGCAATTTATTACCACCTTAGGAGGCTTTCTCACTGGTAACTTTGGTACCTCTGTGCAAACTGGCACTGCCGTATCGACGATGGTCGCTGAAAACCTCCCGCACACCCTAGCGCTTGCAACCACCTCGGTAGGTCTCGCCGTCATTATCGCCTTGATTGTTGCCTACCTGGCGACGGTGCCGGGCCTGGGCTTTATCGGAACCTTCTTCCGCAGCCTGCCATCGCTGCTGGTCTCACTCCCAGGCTTTTGGCTCGCGATTTTGCTCCTGCAATTCTTCTCCTTCCGCCTGGGTTGGGTCTCGGCCATCAACCCTGGTGCGATTGAAGGCCTGATCCTGCCTACGCTGACCTTGGTGGTGCCCATGGCCGCGCCGCTGATCCAAGTGCTCATTCGCTCTATCGATGAGGTCAACCAACTGTCCTTTGTGCAGGTGGTACGAGCCAAGGGCGCATCGGAAGCCTGGATCTTTTGGCGCAATGTGCTGCGCAATGCCATCTTGCCGGCGCTGACGATGGTCGGCCTGCTCTTCGGCGAGCTCGTCGGCGGAGCAGTCGTGACCGAAACCGTCTTCGGCCGCGCAGGCCTGGGCAATATGACGGTGCAAGCTGTCTCCAACCGCGACACCCCAGTGCTTTTGGCAGTGGTGGTCATCGCCGCAACCGCGTACATCATCATCAATCTGATCGTGGACTTGCTATACCCAGTCCTTGACGTGCGCTTGCGCAGGAAGGTTAAGTAAATGACTAATCAGACATCAATCCCACAGCACGAGCAATCACGTCTGCAGTCGACCACCAAACGCCACAAGGGACGCAGCCCGTGGCTAACCCCGGGCTCTGTCATCGCGAGCGTCATCTTGATCATCGCCTTTGCCTGGGCCCTGTTCCCGAGCCTATTTACCAGCCTTGACCCCTATGCCGGCACCGATGTGGCCCTGCAAGCACCAAGTAGCGCACACTGGCTAGGCACTGACGCCGTGGGCCGCGATGTTTATGCCCGCATCATCTACGGCGCGCAACAATCCCTCTTCGGCGCCCTGATTGCCGTGGCCGTGGGCCTAGTGCTGGGCACTTTGCTGGGACTTATTGCCGGCACCCGCGGCGGCTGGGTCGATGCCGTTATCATGCGGCTTGTCGATGTCCTGCTGTCCATCCCTGGCATTCTGCTTTCCCTTTCGATCATCATCATCTTGGGCTTTGGTTCCACCAACGCTGCCTTTGCCGTTGGTATGACCTCGGTTGCTACCTTTGCGCGCCTAGCGCGCTCGCAGGTGATGAGCGTGGCGAAAGCGGACTTTATTGAAGCCGCTTATGGCTCTGGCGCCTCCGGCACACAAGTACTGTTTAAGCACGTCCTGCCGAACTCTTTGACCCCGGTCATTGCGCTGGCCACCCTGCAATTCGGTAGTGCCATCCTGCAGCTCGCCATCTTGGGCTTTTTGGGCTACGGTGCACCACCTCCAATCCCGGAGTGGGGCTTGATTATTGCCGATGGCCGCGACTTCGTCGCCACCGCCTGGTGGGTTGTCACCTTCCCAGGTCTTGCGATTATCGCGGTAGTCATGGCAGCCAACCACCTGTCTCACAACATCCACACGGAGGCTTAAAGGACCATGTCTCAAGCATTGCTTCATATTGACAACCTGGCGGTTAGCTACCACACCCGCCGCGGAGATGTCGCTGCAGTATCAGGTGTGAGCCTAGAAGTTCATCCAGGTGAGATTACTGCGATCGTCGGCGAGTCCGGCTCCGGTAAATCCACAACAGCGATGGCCGCCATTGGCCTTTTGCCGCGCAGCGCCAGCGTGGATACCGGCGAGGTGCACTTCAAAGGCCGCGATATCACCAATTTGTCTAATTCACAGTGGCGTCAGCTTCGTGGGCAGCAGATTGCGCTGATTCCGCAGGACCCGAACAACTCCCTAAACCCGGTCAAAACCATTGGCGCTTCCGTGGAAGAAGCCATGGTAATTCACCGCCAGGGCACGGCTGCAGAACGCAAGCGCCGCGCGATTGAACTGTTGGAAACCGTCGGCATTGACGACCCGCAGCGCCGGTATGGCCAATATCCGCATGAGCTTTCCGGTGGCATGAAGCAGCGCGTGCTCATTGCTGCAGCGTTGTCTTTAGAGCCCGAGCTGATCATCGCCGATGAACCGACTTCGGCGCTCGATGTCACCGTGCAAAAGGTCATTTTGGACCTGCTGGACCGCATGCGCGAAGAGCTAGGCCTAGGCATCTTATTTATTACCCACGACCTCGCGGTGGCCGGCGATCGCGCCGACCGCATCGTGGTGATGGAAAAGGGCCAAGTCCGCGAAGAGGGATTGGCCGCTAACGTGCTCACCGATCCCCAGGACGACTACTCCAAGCGCTTGCTTGCCGATGCTCCGTCGCTCGCCACCGCACAAATCCACCGCCAAGCGGCTCCAGCACTGAGTACTTTGACCGAGGAGGCTGCCGGAGCAGGCAGCCAGCCTTTGGTAAAGGTAGAAGGCCTGAGTAAAAAGTACGGGGATTTCACTGCCGTGCAGGATATTTCTTTTGAGGTGCGCCCCGGTTCCACCCACGCGCTAGTCGGGGAGTCCGGTTCCGGTAAGACCACCACCGGCCGCATGATCTCCTTATTCGAGACCCCGACAGCAGGCTCAATCACGGTGGATGGGGTCGATATCCTGGCCGCTAACGCTGCCGAGCGTAAAGAACTGCGTAGCAATATCCAGCTGGTCTATCAGAACCCATACTCGTCACTAGACCCGCGCATGCGTATTGGCGATATCATTGCCGAGCCTTTCCGCAACTTCACCCGCGCTTCCAAATCCAAAGCCCAGGCGCGCGCCAAGGAGTACTTGGAATTAGTTTCCTTGGATGCTGATATGTACGCGCGCCGCCCCCGTGAGCTATCCGGTGGGCAGCGCCAACGTGTAGCCATTGCCCGCGCGCTCATCGTAGAGCCCGAGCTGGTCATTTTAGACGAGGCAGTCTCGGCCCTCGACGTTACCGTGCAAGCCCAGATCATCCGCCTTTTGGATAAGCTGCAGAAAGACTTGAGCTTGACGTACATTTTCATCTCGCATGACCTTGCGGTGGTGCGCCAGATTTCCGATACCGTGAGCGTTCTGCGCCGCGGTGAACAAGTCGAGCAAGGCATTACTGAAGAGGTCTTCCGTGCGCCGCAGTCAGAATTTACCCGCGACCTCATCGGGGCTATTCCCGGGCAGCGTTACCGCGCAGGCGACCTGAACTTAGGGCTTTAAGATAGGGCTTGAGAAAGAATGAGGAGATTATGACCGATATTATTAATCAACTAGCTGGCCTTGACGGAACGGAGTTCGTCGCGCTGCGTGAGCGTCGCTCTGATGCTGTCACGAACGCGCAGATTAGCTTCCAAGCACTGCTGGAGCCAGAAAATCCTGGCGAATTCACCTACGCAGAACGCTACGCTGTCGCAGCTTTCATCACCGGCATTTCACAGGCAGACCGCGCAGCGCAGTTCTACCTCGACCTGCTTGCCGATGAATCCGATGACGCACTTGTCGCTACCGTCCAAGGAGCCATCGCTGCCGGGACCACGACTGGCCCTTTCCACGACGGTAACTTCACTGTCTTCGACGCAAGTTCCGCGCTCGGCCCACGACTGGCAGCTGCCTTCGATTTTGCGCACCTTCTGACCTTCCATCCAAAAGACGCCAGCCCCGCTGCGGTTGGACATCTGGATGTCGCTGGCTGGTCCGCCGATGAGATTGTCTCCCTGAGCCAGTTGATTTCCTTCCTCGCGTTTCAACAGCGCGTTGTTCACGGCATGCAAGTCTTGGCAGGCGCCGCGCCGCAGTTGGTGTCGCCACAAGCCTCCCAGGAGCATGCTTCTCAGGCCGTGGCTAACCCCAGCTGGGAAGCAACCGAGAATATCTTGATTCCCGAGGTAGTAAAGCCTGCGAAGTTCGTCAATCACTCACTCGGCTGGGAGCCCTGGGTGCCAGCGATGGCCAAGGCAGACCTCACCGACGAGCACATCGACGCCCTTATCAAGCCGGAGCGTGCGGACATGCCTTACTTCCGTTTGCTGGCTCGTGACCCGCAGGCTCTCAAGGCACGCACCTTGACCGACCTCGATATTTTCTACAACACCGAGGGCGGACTCGCCCGGGCCGAGCGTGAATTAGCTGCTACCGTGGCCTCCCGCTTCAACGGCTGCGAATACTGCGCCTCAGTGCACCAGGCGCGAGCCAAGGAAGAAGGCGGTGATGCCGCAGCCATCGATCGCTTGTTGGACGAAGGCATTACCGTCGACCTCGGTTCTTCGCTGTGGTCTGCCATTCGCGATGCAGCGGTAGCGCTAACCGCGACCCCGTTCGCATTCAACGATGAGAACGTCACCGCACTGCGCGAGGCCGGTCTTGATGACCTGAGCATCATCGACGTCATCAATTCCTCCGCATTTTTCAACTGGGCCAACCGCTTAATGCTGACCTTGGGCGAACCAAACGTTCCCAAGCGCTTTCGCTAAACCGGCTTTAAACACTCAGTGAAATTATGCAAACAACCACTAGCAAGACCCCATGGGCCTTCGGAAATCTCCGGTAGGCAAGGGTGGGTCTTGCTAGTGGTTAGTTCTTTATGCGGGAGCAAATAGATCCGGTTGAACGGCACCATCGTCATCATCGCCTGGTGGCGGAGGACTTTCTGGCGGTGGGCCTTGAGTCTTGAGCTTATGATGCGCTGACTGTTGTGCAGCGACGGAATCATTGAACCTCAATCCATCTTCATGAGGATACTGAGTTCCGGCCCGCCCGGTATCGGGACATCGGGCAGCATGTGCCATATTGTGACGGAAATCCTGCGCATCATTGTTATCGCCATGATGCCTACGACACCGCAGCGTGAGATTTTTCAGGTCAGTTACCCCTTGATAGCTCCACGCAACGATATGGTGAACGTCGCAATTCATGGCAGAAACTTCACAGCCATCGTGCGAGCACACCATCTCCGAAGCTATCAGCGCCAGCTTTTGCGCTAGCGTTGCGCTTCGCTTGCTACGCCCTAGCGCCAGAGGCTGAAAGTCAGTGTCATCCATGATGCACAGGTAGTCACTTCCCGCGGCTCCGAGCCGGATAAGGTCCAGCGGGGTGAGATAGATTCCCGTATCGGTTGGCAGCAAGGTGTCAGGGGAGAGGTTTTCCAATTCCTGACGCGTTGCCGACACTACGATGGAGGACAGGCCAGAATTCGGGTTTCGGCTAGTCATAAAGTTCGAGCACAACTGCGTGAGCTGGTCCGCACGGCGCTGGGGCAAGCTGCGAGTATCGTCGAAACCGGTTTCTTCTCTATCGAAGCCAGGCCGCGCAGCCGGTGACATCGCTTTGGCGAAAATGGCTGCTGATACTGGGTCTAGCTTGCCGCGGATAGAAACCATGCCTTCAGCATCAGGTTCTGAGATGTGCAATTCGCGCTTAGCTAGTTGCGCGGTATGGTCACGCTCACCATTGGGCATAACGGCGTTGGCATTGGCCTGACGGATAGCCCTGCGCAGCCACGTCTTGAGCTGGGATTTTGAAAGCTCGCGCGCCTTGTCAATTGCCATCGAGCGCAATTCGTGACGGCCGGGTTTGGCGTAGCGATCTAGCTGCTTGAGTTCAAAGTCAATCATCCGCAGCACATCGGCCGGAATTGAACCGGTGCCAATCTTGTCGCGATTTCGCGCTTTGGCTTCATTTTCACGCTCAGCACGCTCGTGAGCTTCACGCTCACGCTCGGCCCGTTGACGAGCCTCTCGTTCCTCACGTGCTTTTCGCTCGGCTTCTTTAGCCTTTTCTTCCGCATCGTTGGAGTCAGCGGAGTGATCATCGGCAGGCAAATCTTCAGGATTTGACTCTGGCTCCGGAGTGGGTGGTGGGCCAAGGTCAGGCTCGACATCCTTGCCAAACAGTGATTCTGCATTGCGGAGCCTGTCCATTGCTTCGCCATAAGACAGGTTCATCCTTTTGATGAAGTATTCAGTAGCGTGAGCAGAAGAGACAAGGCGCCCCGCATCATCACGCTGAGCCAGGAAAGCGAATGCGGCATCCACAAAGGTCTTCTTGCCGAAAGCTTCCTCGAGGTCTTCCATCAACAGGTAGATGTCGTGGAACTTGAGTGTTTCCACCGAATGCATGGCGGCTTGCAAGTTGGTTAAACCGGAAGAGATATGTGCGATAGATTCGCGAATAATCCCCCGTGCAATCTGCGGATCTTGATTTTGTGATGTGGGGTTGTAGCCAGCCATGTCATCTACCTCCTTTCCCAAGCTAGATGGACTTTTAGCACCTGGTGAATATTGCGTGCTTCTGCCTGAAATCCTAGCAACCCCACCCGAGCTTGTCGCGACTATGTTCGAAATCGATCGCGAAGCAAACCATTACTTAAAGCTTGAAATACACTCTTGCGAACTGGCCAAATCAACTTCCTCAGCGCATAAAAAGAGGGCCTTAACTCGCGTGAGTTAAAGCCCTAAACCTCCCTAAAACGGGGGTATTATTACGCTCCGGCGGCAGCCTTTAAAGCGTCAGCAACCGCACGTGAGTCGGTGCCATCAACGGAGGTAAATTCTGTAGCAACATCTTCCACAGCTGCATCCGGAGCACCTGGGCCAACGTGAACAACGGACAGCTCAACGTTGTTGCCGGCTGCTTGTGCGAAAGCGTCGGCAAAAGCGGCATCGTCCATGGCGGTGACGGTGCCGGTGGTAACGAGCAAGACGCGAACAGGGCCGTTGATATCAGCAGCGCGATCGGCAGCGACATCAGCCGCAGCAATCACTGCTGGACGCGTCTGCGGTTCGCCACCGGTGCCGAAGGCTTGGATGGTATTAGCTGCCTCGTCACCGTTTCCAAAGCCCAAGTTATCGCGGTAACCCACCGTCACACCAGGGTTAAGTGGGGAGGAGTAGTTCCACAAGGCCACAGCCTTGTTCGCACCAGACAGGGCACGTGCGGTATTAGCCAAAGCGCCAGAGACCGGATCAAATTGACCCGCCATGGCATTGGAAGTATCGAGCAGGATTAAGGTATCAGCAGCATCAGCAGAAGGTGCAGGCGCAGGAGCCTCTGAGGTTTCGGGCTCCTCAGACGGGGTTTCTTCTTCTGAATTCTCCTCCGTGGAAGCCTCATCAACGGAAGTTTCAGCTGAAGCATCTTCCGAGGTGGCTTCATCTGAAGATGTCTCCTGGGCAGTGCTTTCTTGATCCGCGGCGTTATTTACATCGTCGCCGTTGTCGTTTCCGAGCCAGAAGTACAACAGCGCGATAATCGCCACGATGACGACGATGGCCACAGCAATGACCCAGCCAGCGGGCTTGTAGTTCTCTTGTCCATTTGAGTGCCGAGCCATTCTGCAGTGCCTTTCATTTCCTACGCCACAGTATTATCGGAACTTAGATTAGCGCGTTTAGCTTCCTCAATGAGTGCGACAAGCCGACTGCGCATCGGCTTTGCGCGGTCTGCCAGGGCGCGTTGGCGCCGCACATATTCAGCCTTACCTTCGGTAGTTTCAATCGCAACTACCGAAAACCCTAGCTCACGGCAGTCGTAGGGGGAAGCCTCCATGTCTAGAATGCGCGCATCGACAGCAAGTTCTAGCGTATCTAGGAAAAGTTCGCCAGGCACTAAGGGGCCCATCTTCCATGCCCATTTGTACAAGTCCATTGTGGCGTGCACACAGCCAGCTTGTTCGACGTGAACTTGGTCTTCGCGGTGCAAGACTGTGAGGTTCAAGGGGCGCGCGGGTGGGGTAAAGAAGCGGAAAGCATCATAATGGGAGCAACGAATGCGGTGGGTTTCCACCACTTCATCGGTCCCAGCTTGACCCAGTCGCAGCGGTAAATCGTGGCGGGCATCCTCAGACTTATACAACATCGCCCACTCGTGCAGCCCAAAACATTCAAATCGGGAAGGATTCGCAGCAGAGTTCTCCATCAGCGTGCGGATGTGTTCCATCGAGTCGCCGCGACGCGCCCAGAAGGCCGGAATATCCAGCGCAACCCCATTGTCATCGACAACGTAGTCGCGCCAGGTGGCATGCGGTGCTTCAACCGGTCCTAGCAGCTTAACTCCGACGCCGGGATGCCATTGCCGCAGGTGCTTGGGGCGCACAGGGTAGTAGTTGAATAAAAAGTCGTACACGGGGTGCTTTTCACCGGGATGCCGATAAGCAGCAAGCAACTCATCCGCGCGGTGTTGGTGCGCCTGCATGCGCGCACCCCATTCGGAAGGGTCGAGGAAAATCATATTTATTGTGAGCGACGTCGGGAGTTGGTAGAGCGGGAAGGCTTATTGCTTGTCGATGCACCCCTGCCGCGCTTTTGACCGCCCCGAGAGGAAGCACCGCGCTTGTTGGCTTGAGTCTGTCTGGTCTGCTTATTCGGCGCTGCCGGCTTTTTAGCGGGCTGCGCCCCGGGTTCAGGAACTGGAATTCCAGTAGCCGCTTGGGCTCCGGTGATTTGTGCCAGGGCGCGGTTATACGCGGGGCTGGCGTCGGTGGAGATATCGACGGTTTGAGCATCCACGCCAGCTTTACCGATGAGTTTTGCTACTTCATCGCGTTGTTCATTCATTACCAAGGTGACAACGGTGCCTGATTCACCGGCGCGCGCGGTCCGTCCCGCGCGGTGCAAATACGCCTTGTGCTCGGCAGGCGGATCGACGTGGACAACCAAGGATACGTCGTGCACGTCGATGCCACGGGCGGCAATATCGGTGGCAACCAGTACGGATACGCTGCCATCGGCGAATCCCTGCAAAGTGGTGCTGCGAGTGTTTTGTCCCTTATCGCCGTGCAGACCCATAGCGGAAATGCCAGCGCGTCGAAGCTTTTTCGCCTGTCGGTCCACGCCGTGCTTAGTGCGCATGAACATGATGGTCTTGCCATCGCGAGCACCGATGCGGATGACTACCTTATTGCGGTCCTCGCGCTCGCCGACATAAAAGAGATAGTGCTTCATTGTATCGACCGCAGCTTGAACAGGCGCGGTGGAATGCGTGACGGGGTTATGCATGAAGCGGTCAACTAACTTGTTGACATCGCCATCCAAGGTGGCAGAAAACAGCAGGCGCTGCGCATCACGTGGGGTGAGGTCTAAAAGCTTCTTGACCTGCGGCAAAAAGCCCATATCTGCCATTTGGTCGGCTTCATCGAGGGCGGTGAGGCGAACATCGGAAAGCGAAAGCTTCTTCTGATTCACAAGATCCTGCGCGCGGCCAGGAGTGGCCACCAAAATGTCCACCGGACGTGCCAGCTGGCGAATATGGTGGTTGATATTGACGCCGCCGACCACCGCGAGAACGCGCAGTCCCATGGAGTTGGCAGGTTCATCGAGGCGTTCTTGAATCTGAATGGCCAATTCGCGCGTCGGTGCGAGAATCAAGGCGCGGGGACGAGCCGGCTTGGATGCGCCAGAGCCTGCGAGGCGGGCAATGATTGGCAAACCAAAAGTAAAAGTTTTGCCAGAACCCGTGGGTCCGCGGCCGAGGATGTCCTTTCCGGCTAAGGCATCAGGAATCGCCGCTTCCTGGATAGGAAACGGCGAGGTGATCCCTTGCTTTGAAAGGACGGAAACAATGGGCCGGGGCAAACCGAGATCGGCAAAAGTAGTCATTGCCCATCAGTTTAGCCGCCGGTATTGCTTAAAAGTTAATCCATCTGAGTAAGAGAGCGGTCTGCCGACCACTCGATGTGGAAGGTGCCTTCCTTATCGACGCGCTTGAAGGTGTGTGCACCGAAGAAATCACGCTGTCCTTGGACCAAAGCGGCTGGCAGGCGCTGTGCACGCAGGGAATCGTAGTAGGAGAGCGAGGACGCAAATACAGGTGCTGGCAAACCCAGTTGGGTAGCGGCGATGACAACGCGACGCCATGGATCGATGAGATCGGAAAGCTCACCCTTGAAGTAAGGATCCAAAATCAAAGCCGGCAGCTGCGGATTGGTGTCATAAGCTTCGCGGATACGATCCAGGAATTTCGCACGGATGATGCAGCCGCCGCGCCAAATGGTCGCGAGATCGCGTGGGTCAACATCCCAGTTGTGCTCGTCAGAACCAGCCTTGATGAGGTCAAAGCCCTGGGAGTAAGCAATCAGCTTGGAAGCATAAAGTGCGCGGCGGACGTCTTCGACAAAGTCCTCGCGGGTAGTACCCAGCGCGTCGAAATCAACAGCGGAACCTGCTGGTAATTCGCCTTCCTGCGCAGCCTGGCGCTGGTTAGCGGAAGAAGACAAAGCACGCGCAAAGACAGCTTCAACGATTGCGGTGATCGGGATACCGAATTCTAGACCGCTAATGCCCGTCCATCGGCCGGTGCCTTTTTGGCCCGCAGCGTCTAAGATGACATCGACAAGCGGCTTACCAGTGTCTGGATCCGTAGTGGCAAGAACTTCTGCGGTGATTTCAATGAGGTAGGAATCCAAGTCCCCAGAGTTCCATTCCTTGAACACCTCAGCGATTTCCGCTGGTTCCATGCCCGCGCCGTAGCGCAGCAGCTGGTAAGCCTCACCGATGACCTGCATGTCGGCGTACTCGATGCCGTTGTGCACCATCTTGACGAAGTGGCCAGCGCCATCGGGACCGATGTGGGTTACACAGGGGACACCGTCCACAACTGCGGCAATCGACTCCAAGATAGGGCCCAAAGTCTTCCACGACTCAGCAGGACCGCCAGGCATGATGGACGGGCCGTTGAGTGCACCTTCTTCACCACCGGAGATACCAGCGCCGACGAAGTGACGGTTACGCTCCGCCATCTCCTTTTCACGACGAATGGTGTCGGTGTAGAGCGCATTGCCGCCGTCGATGATGATGTCGCCATCTTCCATCGCATCTGCGAGCTGGTTGATGACCGCATCGGTCGCAGCACCCGCCTGGACCATGATGATGGCCTTGCGTGGGCGTTCCAAGGACGCGACGAATTCCTCAACCGTTTCCGAAGCAATGAAATTGCCTTCCGAACCGTGATCCTCGATGAGGGCGCGGGTGCGTTCCGGGCTGCGGTTATAGACGGCGACGGTATTGCCATTGCGGGCAAAGTTACGAGCTAAGTTGCTGCCCATAACTGCCAAACCGACAACACCAATGTGTGCTTTATCAGTAGATTGACTCATGCCAGGTATTTTACGCACACCTTCAATCTTCGTGCCGATGAAGTGACACCTAGTACACCCCGCGGTGATTAAGATAAGAAGCTATGAGCACCCCGAAGCAGACGAAGGAAATCCGCGCGCAACTCGATGAGCTGCTAAAAGCCGCACATGAGCGGCCCTTGAATTCGCAAGAGTTGTTGATGATCAATGAAAATACCATCGGCTTCGATGCGGTTTTAGGTCTTCGTTATACTCACATCTCCCGTGGCGAGGTGCGCGCGATGGTGCGCGTTAACCCGACGCTGTTGCAGCCGTGGGGCTTGGTCAACGGCGGAGTGTTTAGCTCCATTGCGGAATCCGTGGGCTCCTTGGCCGGAGTCGTCATGGCTGGGGAAATAGTTGTGGGAGTCAACAACAACACCGACTTCATCAAATCGGTCACCCAGGGCATCATCGAGGCGCGCGCAACACCGATTCAGGCCGGGCGCCGCAGCCAGATTTGGAATATTGAGCTGCACCACGAAGGCAAACTCGTTGCCCTCTCCAAGCTGCGCACGATGACGCTTGGGTGAAATTCGTTTCGAATTTTCCCAACGAGCTTCCGTTGTAGGAAAATTGCTTTAAAATTTTCCTACAACCAGTTGTTTTTGCGGAACCACCAGAAAATAACGGCGACGGTGACCACCATGAAAGCAATGGAGGCGTAGTAGCCATATTCGGCATGTAGCTCGGGCATGTTATCGAAGTTCATGCCGTAAATACCGGCGATAAGCGTCGGCACTGCCGCCATACCGACGACCGCAGAAATGGTGCGCATGTCGGTATTTTGCTGCATGGAAACCTTGGCGACGGAGACATCGAGTAGCGAAGATAGCCGCTCATCAAAGCTTTGGATATGGTCTTTGACCACAGACTGGTGATCGTTGACATCGCGCAGGTAGGAGCGGATTTGCTTGTCGATGAGATCCTTGTGGTTTTCCACTAACGACTTCAAAGCCGCAGATAGCGGCTCAATGGCATGCTTCATCTCCAAGATCTCACGCTTGTAGAGGTAGATGCGGTTGACATCGAATTTGGCGCCCGGTTCAAAGACTTCTTCTTCGATGTCATCGACTTCGATAGCAAGAAGTGCAGAAATCTCCGAGTAACGGTCAACGAGCATGTCCAAGATCTTCCACACCATGGCAACGGGACCAATTTCCACCAATGACTGATCATCGGCAACCGTGTATGCCAAGTTGGGCAGCTTTGCCTTGTGACAGACGGTAATCAGGAAGTTTTTGCCCATGATCATTTGCACCTCACCGGTGGAGATGACGTCACGGCGGTCTTTGACCTCATCAGAGTCGCGGTAGTTCACCGAGCGTGCGACAACAAAGAGTTGATCGTCATAGCGTTCCAGCTTAGGCCGCTGGTGAGCGACGACGGCATCTTCCACGATCAGCTCATGAATGCCGAACTGCTCTGCAATGCTGGTCATTTGGTGCTCTACTGGCTCCACCAATCCCACCCATACGAAGCCGCGCTTGTATTCGGTGACTGTGTCTAAAGCAGAATGTGGCGTGAATTCACCCGGAAGGGCTTCGCCGTCAACAAAGACACGGCAGTGCTCGATGGCGCGTTCTACGGGAACTTTTACTTTCGAAGGTGAGGGAGGCTCCACCTTCGGCTTGCGTGGCCTAAAGGGCGACGGTACAGCGGGCATATCAGCCTCCTTGTCCCAGGATTGAAAGTTTTCTAAACAAAGCGCGAGCTTAGCGCCTTGTTCATAATGACGCTTAGGAATCATACCCCCAAGTTGAACGCCTATACTGATTGTTATGGCTACTTGGAAAGAAATCACGGACGCAGATCCATCGCACTCGCATAACTACGCTCGTCGCTGGAAGGTGCTTGAGGCAGAGGGTAAAGATATTTACGGTGAAGCGCGAACCGCCGATGCCATGTTGGAGCGCGGTTCCAAGGTACTGGACGCCGGCTGCGGCACGGGCCGAATCGGGGGCTATTTAGCACGCCAAGGCCATGACGTGCTCGGCATGGACATAGACCCGATCTTGATTGATTATGCGCGTGAAGAGCATCCTGACGTGCGTTGGGAAGTTGGAGACCTCTCCCACGATGAAATCCCTGACAACGGCTTTGACTTCGCAATCTCCGCGGGAAATGTCATGGGCTTTTTGGCACCTGAGGGCCGCGAAGGCGCCCTGCGCAATATCTTTAATGCGCTAGAGCCCGGTGGGCGCTTCCTCGTCGGCTTTGGCGAAGGCCGCGGTTGGACCTTCGAGGAATTTTTCAACCTGGTAGAAAAGGTTGGCTTCCGCATCGACTTCAAGTTCTCTTCCTGGGACTTGAATACCTATAGCGCCAATTCCACCTTCCTCGTCGCGGTCTTATCGCGCCCAGGCAGCTCCTTGCTCGGCTAAATAGCTTTCGTGCATGCCGCGCCTTCAACCCGCGGCAAAAAGCAAAGTGCTCGTCTTCCTCCTCATAGTGTGAGGGAAGACGAGCACTTTTGCTATAACGCTAGAAATCTAGCCGGAAGGGTTTACTTCACTTCCTGCTTCGAAGCATTATCAATGATGTTGCGGGCATATGCCTGCTGCTTGGTGATTTCGATGTTGCTGCGGGAACGGGTGAAGAAGTTCTGTGCCCAGTTAACAACAGCGACAAGTCGGTTGCGGAAGCCCTGCAGGTACATCAGGTGTAGCCCCAACCATGCCAACCAGCCGACGAAGCCGGTGATTTCGGTCTTGCCCATCTTCACGATGGCATAGCCACGGGAGATGATCGCCATGGTGCCCTTGTCGAAGTAGTCAAAAGCTTCGGTTTCATTGGAGGTGGACTCTTCGTCAACCTTGGCAGCAATCAGCTTCGCAGCGTGAGCGCCACCCTGCATAGCAACCTGCGCCAGACCAGGCAGACGGTTCAGACCCATGAGGTCACCAATAGCGTAGACATTGGAGTACTCGCCCACGGTGAGGTCTTCGTTGGTGGAGACGCGACCCGCGCGGTCAACCTCGACACCAGCCTGCTCGCCAACCAAGCGAGCCAGTGGGGAAGCAGCAACACCCGCGGACCAGATCTTGATAGCACCGGTCAGAGTGTGCTCCGAGTCGTCCTTCATGTTCTTGTAGGTGACGGACTCTTCATTGACATCGGTAACCATCGCGTTGAGGCGTACATCTACGCCCAGCTTCTCCAAAGCACGCTGGGACTTGCGTCCCAAACGCTTACCGAATGGTGGCAGCACCTGTGGTGCGCCATCCAGCAGGTAGATCTTCGCGGAAGAGGTAGAGAAGTTGGAGTAGACATCCGTCAAGGTGCGGTTTGCCAACTCAGCGATCTGACCGGTCAGCTCCACACCGGTTGGGCCAGCACCGACGATGATGAAGGTCAAAAGGCGCTCACGCTCCTTAGGGTCATCGGTAAGCTCGGCCTTTTCGAACGCCGAAATGATGCGGGAGCGTAGCTCCAAAGCGTCGTCCAAAGACTTCATGCCAGGCGCGAACTCAGCGAAGTGGTCATTGCCGAAGTAGGACTGACCGGAGCCGGAAGCCAGGATCAAAGAGTCGTACTCGAAGACGCGGGTGAACTCGTCATTGACTGCAGTCACGGTCTGGGACTTGATATCAATGTCGGTTACTTCAGCGTTAACGAAGTTCGCGTTGT
>DGYMI06202__coassemble_939_pt1 | contig 87601 bp, 82 predicted proteins | sample DGYMI06202__metabat2_low_PE_019 | metagenome-assembled genome bin DGYMI06202 | reverse complement strand
TGCAGCTCCACGCGAGCTAGCAGAACTGTGGGATGCTTTTGACCGTGGTGATATTGAGCGCGCACGGGAAATTAACGCACAAACTCTTATCCCTCTGGCGGAGCAACAAGCACGTCTCGGAGGCGTAACACTTGCCAAGGAAGCCCTGCGGATGCAGGGCATTGAAGTTGGAGATCCTCGATTGCCAGTACTCGGCGCAGATGCCGACGAGCTTGAGGGTCTTCGTGAGTCGATGAAGAAGGCTGGAGTCCTTAAAGAATGAATGAATCCCGAAACCGCCCCCGTAAGGTAACCCGAAAGGCGGGTCCACCTGCGGAGGCGCAGGAAACCGCTTCGAATGAGGCGGCTTCGCCTGTTTTCCAGGCACCGGACAATTCTGCAACTAATTCTGCAGTGCAGAAGAACGAAAATTCCGGTAACTCCGAGAAGAGCTCGGAGAATAAAAACCAGGGTGAGAACACCAATCGTCGCAACCGCTCCCGCGGCTCCCGCGGACGCGGCCGTGGTGGCAACAATGGCCAAAACAACCAGGGTGGCGGAAACCAGGGCGGACGCAACAATCGTCGTGGCGGCAACAATAACAATCGCCGCAATGTTCCAAAGTCCATGCAGGGCGCGGATCTGACCAAGCGTCTTCCACAGCCACCAAAGCAGGCCAAGGGCTCCCTGCGTATTTACGCACTGGGCGGCATCTCTGAAATTGGCCGCAACATGACCGTCTTCGAATACGACGGCAAGCTTTTAGTCATCGACTGTGGTGTGCTGTTCCCATCCTCCGGTGAGCCTGGCGTTGACCTGATCCTGCCTGACTTCGGTCCGATCGAGAACAAGCTCGACAAGATCGAAGCACTGATCATCACCCACGCCCACGAGGACCACATTGGTGCTATCCCATGGCTGTTGAAGCTGCGTTCTGACATCCCAATTGTTGCTTCGCGCTTTACCATTGCTTTGATCGCTGCAAAGTGTAAAGAACACCGTCAGCGTCCAAAGTTCATTGAAGTTAACGAAAAGTCGGACGTCAGCTACGGTCCATTCCGTGCACGCTTCTGGGCAGTGAACCACTCCGTTCCAGACGCGCTTGGCGTCATGCTGGGCACCCCAGCAGGCAATGTCATCCACACTGGTGATATCAAGCTGGATCAGACTCCACTGGATGGCCGTCCAACTGACTTGCCAGCGCTTTCTCGTTACGGCGATGAGGGCGTTGACCTCATGCTGTGTGACTCGACGAATGCAAATATCCCAGGTGTTTCTGCATCTGAAGGTGATATCCCAGCTACCTTCAACCGTTTGGTAGCTAGTGCTCGTCAGCGCGTAATTATCGCGTCCTTTGCATCGAATGTTTACCGCGTGCAGGCTGCCATCGATGCCGCTGTAAATGCCGGCCGTAAGGTTGCTTTCAACGGTCGTTCGATGATGCGCAACATGGAAATCGCAGAGAAGATGGGCTTCTTGCGAGTTCCACGCGGCACCATTGTGTCGATTGAAGACGCTGCGAAGATGGCTCCGCACAAGGTTGTACTGATTACGACCGGTACACAGGGTGAGCCAATGGCTGCGCTGTCGCGTATGGCACGTCGTGAGCACCGTCAAATCACGGTTCGTGATGGCGACATGATTGTCTTCTCTTCCTCCCTGATTCCAGGTAACGAAGAAGCTGTCTATGGCGTCATGAACATGCTTTCGCAAATCGGTGCTGAAGTTATTACCAATAAGGAAGCTAAGGTTCACTCCTCTGGTCACGGCTATGGCGGCGAACTGCTCTTCCTGTACAACGCAGCGCGTCCTAAGAATGCCATGCCGGTCCACGGCGAATGGCGCCACTTGCGTGCGAACAAGGAATTGGCAATCTCCACCGGTGTCGACCGCGATCGCGTAGTTCTGGCACAAAACGGTGTGGTTGTTGACCTCCAAAATGGTCGCGCACAGGTAGTCGGACAGCTGACCGTCGGCCACCTCTACGTCGATGGTGTCAACATGGGTGAAGTGGATGCGGATACTCTCGCGGACCGTACCAACCTGGGTTCCGGCGGCGTGGTTTCCATTACCTGTGTCATTGATAACCGCACCTCTCGTCTGCTTGAGCACCCATCGGTAGCAACCACGGGCTTTAGCGATGACGACCGCGGAATCGTTCCAGAGGTCGCTGAGATGGTAGAAAACACCATGAACGACCTAGCATCCGAAGGCGAAAACGACACTTACCGCATGGTTCAGCGTCTACGCCGCAAGGTATCTAAGCTGATGGATTCTAAGTACAAGCGTGAGCCAGTTATCTTGCCAACGATTATTGCGACTTCCGGTGAAGTCCTCGTGGCTGACGAAGATGACGTAAAGGCAACGCGTCCTTCCCAGTAGTCTTTCAAGACTATTTCAGCTTCTTGTCCCTCAGCATCGCTATGCTGGGGGACATGACTTTTTCTGCCGCACAACGAAATAAGCTCGCGCAACTTCTCATTGAACTCGGTCCGGACGCGCCAACCCTGTGCGAAGGTTGGGAAACTAAAGATATGGCGGCGCATCTGTGGATCCGCGAGAACCGCGTAGACGCTGCAGCTGGAATGTTTATCTCCAAGCTAGAAAACCGCTTAGAGAATCTCACCCAGGAGACGCTGTCGCGTAATTATGAAGATGTCGTTAATGAATGGGCAGCTGGCCCACCTCGTTGGCTCAAGGGTATTGATACCAAGATGAACACGATGGAACACTTCATTCACTATGAAGATGTTCGTCGCGCCAATGGCATGACTGAGCCACAGCCTTTGTCCGACGCAGCAAATAAACAGCTTTATTCTGCATTGAAGATGTTGGCTTCTTCTGCGCTCCGCAAATCCGCAAGTCCGGTGGTGCTTCACCCACGTGGGTTTGATCGGATTGTTACCGCAGATAAAAAGGGAATTTCCGCAAATGGTGGTGATGTCATCCGCGTCAGCGGCGAAGTAGGGGAGTTGTTGTTGTGGGCCTCTGGCCGTGATGTTGCAGATATTACGATCAACGGGGATGCTTCCAAGGTTGCACGATAACCACTCGGCACTACTTCCATGACGAAAGTAATTGACAAAAATCTCCTTTTTCATGTGTGGCTAATGTGACGAGAGGGTTTGTTGCGGCTAAAGTTACAAGCATGTCTGTCAAGAATGCTTCCCGCTCGTCACGTCGGCCACGTTCAGGCACCAAGAGTGCGAACCGGTCTCGGCCTGCCCGCGCGCGAAGCGGTTCTGCTACAGAAACCAAGTTGCAGGTGACACCAAGCGCTACCAACTCGCACCAGCGAACTGGTAGTGCCTTTGGTGCTGTGGGCAAAGGCCTTACCAAGGCTGCCGGTGCAACTGCCCGTGGTTTAGGAAGCGTAACTCGCTCCTTGGGGGCCGGGATGGCAAGCTTGAAACCGTCATCGGATTATGACGGAGATAATGATCGGGATTTACACGACGATCAACTAGAACATGAAAAGGAGTTCGACGACATTACCGACAAGCCGACCCCGCGCAAGCGCCGCAAATCAAGCGTGACTTCAAGGGCGCGTCAGCAACCCGTGCAAGAAGAGCTTTCTTTGGATGACTTCGACGATGTTGAAGAAGTAGAAGACGATATCGACGAGCCTGATTCTTCAGGCTGGAAGGTATCAAATCCCGATGCTGTCGGCCTCATCCTTTTGGGGCTTGCGGCCATCGTGGGTGCATCGGTATGGCTCGACATTGCCGGACCTATTGGCGCTGCTCTGGCGCAAGGTATCCACTTGGTAATTGGCGCCGGTGCATTGGTACTGCCAATCGCGCTGATTGCTTTAGCTCTAGTCCTGATGCTTGATTTAAGCACTCCAGAACGTGGCATCCCCGTGCGAGTGGTCATTGGAACCACCATGATTATCGTGGCGATGCTCGGATTGATTCACCTATTTGCAGGCAATCCTGGTGAATGGGCCGATCGAATTGCAGCAGGCGGCGCAGTCGGTGCGTGGACGGGTGGCCTGCTGGCAGCTGGTTTCTCTTCCTATGTTGCGGTTCCACTTCTGCTTTTGGTCATTGTGTATGGTGCTTTGCGCGTAACCGGGATTACCGTGCGTGAAGCAGCCGACTTTATTAGCGCACGCATTAAGGCGCTGATTAATGGCGAAAAGACCGAAGAAGACTTCGATGATGAAGACGAAGATCTTTATGGCTCAGTCAGCAATGACATCGAAGACATTGAAAGAGGACGTGAGCGCCCACGGACTGCAAGGATTACCCCACGCGTTAGTCCTCGTCCTGCACCACGCAGCCCTATGGATGCATATCCAACTCCTGCGCCGGAGCCTGGCCGTTACCCGGTCGATGAAAAGCCATCAGAAACCGATACTCAGGTTTTGCCCGCGATGGCTACGCCGGCTAAAACACCAAAGCCTGCTGCGCCAGTTTCTCCTGCGACTCCGGAGCCGACGCAGGTGATCAATAAATCCGAGCCTGCTCCTGCTGAAGCCGAATCTGATTCCAGCGATGTTGTTTCCTCCTCGCAAGAAGCTATGCGCCAAGCTATCTTGGCGCGCTCTGGTGTGGATCCAGTTACCGGAAAACCATCAGCTGAGCCAGAGGCGGAAGATGACGCAGCGACTGCTGGCAGTGACTCGGTTGCCTTTGAAGCACCGGATTATGACATCCCAGAAACGAACCTTTTGACTCCAGGCTCGCCATCGAAGGAACGCACCGAGGTCAACGATCGCATCATTGAGGCGATCACCGATGTGTTTGCGGAATTTAAGATCGATGCCGCTGTCACTGGTTTCAGCCGTGGTCCTACAGTCACACGCTATGAAATTGAGCTGGGCCCTGGTGTGAAGGTTTCGAAGATTACGAACCTCCAGTCGAACCTTGCATATGCCGTAGCTACTGAAAATGTCCGTCTTCTCACGCCTATTCCAGGTAAATCGGCGGTGGGTATTGAGGTACCTAACCCAGACCGTGAAATGGTACGTCTGCGTGAGGTGCTCGAAGCTCCTGCCACGATCTCGGATCATGATCCGATGCTTATCGGTCTGGGCAAGGATATCGAAGGTGAGTTCATCTCGGCTTCCGTGCAGAAGATGCCACACCTCCTGGTTGCGGGTGCTACGGGTTCGGGTAAGTCAGCATTCGTTAACTCGATGTTGGTCTCTTTGCTTACGCGCGCCACGCCAGAAGATGTTCGCATGATTTTGGTGGACCCGAAGATGGTGGAGTTGACACCATATGAGGGAATCCCACACCTGATTACGCCAATTATCACCCAACCAAAGAAGGCAACAGCTGCCCTGCAGTGGTTGGTAGAAGAGATGGAACAGCGCTACATGGACATGAAGTCCGCGCGCGTGCGTCATATCAAGGACTTCAACCGCAAGGTGCGTTCTGGTGAGCTGACGGCACCTCCTGGATCACAACGCGAGATGCGGCCATACCCATTCATTGTCTGTGTCGTTGATGAGTTGGCGGACTTGATGATGACTGCGCCGAAGGAAATTGAAGATTCCATCGTGCGTATTACCCAGAAGGCTCGTGCCGCAGGTATTCACTTGGTACTGGCAACCCAGCGACCCTCCGTCGACGTTGTTACTGGTTTGATCAAGACGAACGTGCCTTCGCGTTTGGCTTTTGCTACCTCGTCGCTGACTGACTCTCGAGTTATCTTGGACCAGGGCGGTGCGGAAAAGCTTATCGGTATGGGCGATGCCTTGTTCATCCCGCAGGGCGGACGTCCCGTGCGTGTCCAGGGTGCATTCGTCTCCGATGAGGAAGTCCAGGCCGTTGTCGAAGCCGCGAAGACGCAGGCACAGCCTAACTACACCGAGGGTGTGACTGAGGAGAAGGCATCGGCAGCCAAGAAGGAAATCGATGACGACATCGGCAAGGATATGGATGACTTGCTCGAGGCAGTTGATTTGGTAGTTACCTCGCAGCTGGGTTCGACTTCGATGCTGCAGCGAAAGTTGCGCATCGGATTTGCGAAGGCTGGTCGTTTGATGGACTTGATGGAATCGCGCGGAGTGGTTGGGCCTTCCGAAGGTTCGAAGGCACGTGAGGTGCTAGTTAAACCGGAAGAGCTGGAAACCATTGTTTGGATGATTAAGGGAGCAGACCCTGCTGAAGCTCCGAAGGAAGTCCAAGAGGAGATGGCGGCTGAAGCCGAGGCATCATCTGACGATGAACCAGATACGAACACGGTTCAAGCTACATATAACCCGACCTCAGGTGCTTTCTAGCTGAAATCTGCACGAGCCCCACCCATCAACCTGACACGTTGATTAGGTGGGGCTTTCGTGTAAGATGTGACAAGTATTGGAGGGGAGTACCCCATAAATCGGCACTGATCGTCAGCACGGAAGCATTGATCCACATCACCGTTGATGTGTTCTATTTGCTCCCGGTCGTGTCGGCCCACTGAAGTGGGCGGGGGAGACCTCCGGTCAATTTAAGCTTTTCACAAGACCGGAGGATAAAACCATGGGTGTACCTTTGTGGATCTGGCTGATAACCGGTGCGGTTATCGCAGGATTTTTCATTTTCGACTTTTATTCGCACGTAAAGACGCCGCACGAGCCATCCCTGAAAGAATCAGGTACGTGGACTGTCTTCTACGTTGCCATCGCTCTGCTCTTTGGCCTTTTGGTGTGGGGCCTGTGGGATCATGAGCACGCACTGCAGTACTACACGGGTTATGTGACAGAGAAGGCTCTGTCGGTAGATAACCTCTTTGTCTTCGCCCTGATTATGGGTGCGTTTAAGATTCCGCGTAAGTACCAGCAAAAGGTGCTACTGATCGGCATCGTTTTGGCGCTGGTGTTCCGCCTCGTATTCATTTTGCTTGGCGCAGCAGTCATCGCTGCATGGTCTGATGTATTCTACCTCTTCGCGGTGTTCCTGCTGTTTACCGCTATCAAGCTCGTCATTGATGAGATTCGTGATGCAGAAGAGACCGACCCTAACGACATGTTGATCATCAAGTGGTTGCGCAAGGTTATCCACGTAACCCCGCGCTACCACAGCGACAAGCTGACTCACCGCGAAGAATCTGGCCCGCAGAAGGGCAAGCTGGCCCTAACGCCATTGTTCATCGCTTTGGTCGCTATTGGCTTGATTGACATCATGTTCGCGTTTGACTCCATCCCAGCTATTTACGGTATTACCTCGGAAGCATTCCTGGTCTTCACCACCAATGCTTTCTCCTTGATGGGTCTGCGTCAGATGTACTTCTTGCTCGACGGTCTGCTGGACCGCTTGGTGTACCTGTCTTACGGCCTTGGCATCATCTTGGGATTCATCGGTGTGAAGCTGCTGCTGCACGCATTGCACGAAAATAACCTGCCATTTATCAATGGTGGTGAGAACGTTACTGTCCCAGAGATCGGCACGGTTACTTCCTTGCTCGTCATCGTCGGTGTCTTGGTCATTACCGTCGTCGCATCTGTCATCAAGAACAAGCGCGACGAAGCCCAGGGCGGCATCCATATCTCTCACAACCACTATGACTGGGACGATGAGGGTAATCGGATCGTGCGCAACAAGAAGGGTGACCTGGTTGGTTATGCTTCTGAGCTTCCTGAGAGCGAATTACCAAGCACCAAGTAGATTGGTCGCTTTAGGGCTTTAAACTAAAAAGTCGGACACTATTGCACGCTGCAGTAGTGTCCGACTTTTTCTATGTTGGTGAGGCTCTAGTCTTGGGAAGATAGCGTGTCGTCTTAGATTTCAAACGACGCGGTAACAGGGCCCCACTCGCGAATCTCGCGCTTGTGCACAATTTCCTCGGTCCAGAAAGGGTCACCGTCCATGATGGTGACGGCATCTTCGACCGTGGAACCTTCAGCAAGTTTGACGATGATGAGCGCCCCGCGCTTGGAATCGGTAAAAGGACCGGAGCCCAGGATCTGTTCTTGGCTGTGCAAGACTTCAATAAATTCACGGTGTGCAGGTCGCACATCAGCGAGGCGAGGATGGTTTGCGTTGTATTCATAAAGCACTGCGAAGTATTTCATCTGTCTGATTGTACGGAAAACCGGCCAGATTTCGGTGGGATCGTTCATGAATAATTCGAGCACGCTATTATGTCTAGTGTGGGCATTTCAAAAGATAGCGTGAATTCAAGTTCCGGGGCAGCGAAACCTTCCAACTGGAACCTGCCTAATGTTTTGACCAGTTTGCGTATCTTATTCATCCCCGTTTTCGTGTGGCTGGTGCTCGCTGAACACCAGTGGTGGGCCTTTGGCCTTTTTGCTGTACTGATGGCCACAGACAAACTTGACGGCGACATCGCGCGTGCGCGCGGGCTTATCACTGACTTTGGCAAGATTGCGGACCCTATCGCGGATAAAGCGTTGATGACTGCGGCGCTGGTGTCTTTAAATATCATCGGTGCCCTGCCAATTTGGATTACCGTGGTCATCTTGGTTCGCGAATTCGGCATTACCTTGTGGCGCATGTGGATGTTGCGCAACGGCAAGGTGGTGCCAGCGTCCAAGGGCGGCAAGCTGAAGACTGTCCTGCAATCACTCGCGGTTGCGCTTTATCTGTGTCCGCTGCCCGGTTGGATGGATATCCCATCGTATGTAGTCATGCTCGTTGCAGTGGCCGTTACGGTCGTCACTGGCGTGCAGTACTTGCTGGATGCCAGAAAGCATAATTAGATGCTTGCTACGAAGGTCGTTCAGCAGTTATCTTCACGCGGGGAGACCCTTGCCTTTTGTGAGTCGCTTTCAGCGGGGCTGGCCAGTGCCACTATCGCGCAAGTGCCAGGTGCATCGGCGGTTTTGCGCGGTGGGCTAATAACGTATGCAACAGATCTCAAGGTGGCTTTAGCTCATGTGCCGCAAGAGCTTGTCGATGAATACGGGGTGGTCTCACCAGAGACCGCTGTTGCCATGGCGAAAGGCACTCGCTGGGTCTGCGATGCAACGTGGGCGGTGTCATTGACTGGAGTTGCCGGGCCAGATTCCCAAGAAGGACATCCGGTGGGGGAAGTCTTTATTGCGTGTGCAGGACCCGACGGTGTCGGAGTAATCCGTGCGCAGCATTCCGATGGTCAGGAATTGCTTCATGGCGACCGCAATGAGATTCGCGCACAGGCTGTCGATTGTGCTCTGGAATTATTATTGAACTGCCTTTGACCTCGGTGAAGGTTAAATTTTTATAGACATGGGAACAAATAGAAGTTAAGCATCGTTGGAACAAGTAATGAACACTACAACTGCACTCCTCGAAAAAACCACTGGTTCGCATGCAGCTTCCGCATCACACAGTGCTCGTGTTCGTCATCCCGAGCCCCTGTTGCGTGAAGCACTTGGACTAACGCTGCGTGCCTTCCGCGCTGATAAAGGCGTGACCTTACGTGAGCTCGCTGCAAGCGCGCACGTGTCCCCGGGCTATCTCTCTGAGCTGGAACGTGGCCGCAAGGAAGTCTCCTCTGAGATGCTTGCTGCGGTGTGCCATGCGCTAGAAGCTTCGGTCTCGGATGTTCTCATTGAAGCAGCTGGCAATATGGCGCTGCCGACAGTCAATGAAGAATTGGCTTCGACTGCTCCTGCTGCTTCTGAGGCCTAAGATTTACTTTGTGATGGAACTTAAACCTGATTTATACGGCACTGGCAGTAAGATTTAGCTACCATTGTGCCTGTAGAATTCTAAGGTAGTTTTAGACTTAGTAGACTTAAAGTAAACAGACAATCTGAATCTAGAAGATTTTTAATGAAAGGCCTGGGACTATGGCTAACCCGTTCGTGAAGGCGTGGAACTACCTCATGGCGTTGTTTGACTCCAAGATTGAGGAGCACGCTGACCCTAAGGTACAGATCGAGCAAGCAATTCAAGACGCACAGCGTCAGCACCAGGAATTGTCCCAGCAGGCAGCAGCAGTTATTGGTAACCAGCGTCAGCTGGAGATGCAGCTCAACCGCCGCTTAGGCGAGATTGAGAAGCTGCAGGGCAATACTCGTCAGGCACTGGAGCTGGCTGACAAAGCTCGCGCTGATGGCGATGAGAGCAAGGCTGTTGAGTACGAGAACGCAGCTGAAGCATTCGCTGCACAGCTAGTTACCGCAGAACAGGCAGTTGAAGACTCCAAGCGTCTCCACGACCAGGCACTGCAGCAGGCAGATCAGGCGAAGAAAGCAGTTGAACGCAACGCTGGCACCCTGCGCGAGAAGGTCGCTGAGCGCTCGAAGCTGCTAAGCCAGCTGGAGCAGGCGAAGATGCAGGAGAAGGTTTCTGATTCGCTGTCGAGCATGAACGAGCTCACCAACACCTCCGGTCCTTCTTTGGACTCTGTGCGTGACAAGATTGAGCGTCGTTATTCGAAGGCCTTGGGTCAGGCGGAATTGGCATCCAACTCCGTGGAAGGCCGCATGGCTGAGGTTCAGCAAGCTGGTATCCAGATGGCCGGTCACTCACGCTTGGAGCAGATCCGAGCTGAGATGAACTCCAACAACGCAGTGGAATCTGGTTCTTCCGCATCCAACAAGTCGATTGAATCGGGCGCTAACGGTGCAGCTCCTTCAGCTTCTGATGACGCAGTTCAAGCTCGTCTGCGCGAACTACGCGGTGAGTAGAATCTAAGTTCTGCATAAATAAAAAGGCGGTGTCGTTAATCGACATCGCCTTTTTCGTGTTCAATGGGGGTCATGACGACAACGCAGACTTGGCCTATTACCGGTACAGGCAGTGGTCGCGGACCAGCTTTGACCAACCTCGCACTCGCTGCTGGCCACCAAGTAGTAGCAACCACACGTCAAAGCACACTTCCCATCGAAGACCCACGTTTTGTTGAGATCCAGCTCGATCCGGCCGATATGCAAGATTGCCGGGCAGGAAGATGTGGAACACTCCTCGGCCCTCGAAGGATGAGGTGCCGGTGTTTTCCTGCAGCGGTCGAAACTCCACTCCTCTCGTTGTGCTGACGACAGAATGTCCCTCGGGGTTGCCGGCCAGGCGGGGATTACTTGACGGTCATGCCGAATGAGTCCGCGATGGTCCGGGCGGTCTGCTTGGCGTAGAGGCCTACCCCGGTGAGTGTGGCGGATCCGGGGCCGGTCCAGTCGCCGTAACCGACCAGGTGCAGGCCCGGGTATTTCGGGGTCGTGCCGTCCAGGAGCCGGCGCACCGGCCCGAGGGACGGCCGAAACCCGGTACACCAGATCAGATGATCGGCCCGTACTTCGTTGAGGGAGTTGAACATCGGCGTCGCCGCCAACCATCCGGCGTCGCGGGCAGCGCGCACCTCAGGCAGCACGACAATGTCGCCGAGCTCCGAGTCGGCCCCCGGATCGGTCTCGCCGCGCTGGACGGCCAGGGCGCGTTGCCGGTTCCGGCGAAACAGCACCCGCCCGTCGACCTCATCGGGCATCCACCGTGGTGGATGGCGGGTATACCAGGTGACTTCGGCAACACCGGTGAGTTCGGCGGCGATCTGCGCGGCGGAGTTCGCCGCCCCCACCACCGCCACGGACGACCCCCGGAAGGGGCCCACCCCGGGATAGTTCGCCGAATGCCACTGCGTGCCGGTAAACAATCCCGGGTAGGCCGGGACGAAGGGAGTAGACCAGGTACCGGTGGCGGCTACGACATGGGGAGCCGTCCACGACCGATCACCGGCGTGGAGGCGGTAGCCTCCATCCACCCGCTCGACGCGGTCCACGTGCACGGGGCGCTCGACGGGGATCCGGTAGCGCTGCTCATAGTCGGCAAGGTAGTCGATGACATGGTCCGACGGTGGGAACCCCTCGTAGGCTGGCATAGGCTTGCCCGGCAGGCTGGAAAACTCCGCGGTGGAAAACAACGTCATTGATGGCCACACATGCCGCCACGCCCCACCGGCACCCTCCTGATCGTCGAGGACCAGGGTGTCCACGCCTGCTCGCAGCAGGTAGTAGGCGGTGGACAGGCCCGCCTGGCCACCGCCAATAATGATCGCCTCGAAGTGTTTGCTGTTCACGTGTGTGATCGTCTCCTTCTCGTCGGTGGTGGGTCAGTCCATCTGCAACACGGTGCGCAGCTCCGCGAACAGCTCCGGGCGCACCTGATGGGTCACCGTCCGGCCGACCCGGACCTTGTCCAATAACCCGGCCTCGGTCAACCGCTTCAGGTGGTGCGACACGGTCGGCTGACTCAACCCCGACGTCTCTGTCAGCTCCCCGACGCTGACCGGGCCGCAGCCTTCGGCCGACAACTGCGATAACAAACGCAGGCGGGCGGGATCGGCCAACACCTTGAACAACGTGGCGTAGCGCTCGGCCTCACCACTGGTCAAGGGGCCAGCACCCAGTGAGCAACAGGCGGATAAGTCCGCCAGCGGGAGAGTCTGCGAGAGTGTCATACCAACCATCCTATATTGACAAGCATCGATATCAAGGCTACTTTTTGTATTGATGCTTGTCAATACTGTGAAAGGCTCGTATGAATTCTGACCACCGCCCACGCATGACCTTTTTAGATCGCTTCCTGCCGGTCTGGATCATTCTCGCCATGGCCGCTGGCCTGCTCATCGGCCGGGTCGTCCCCGGTATCGGTGACGCCCTGGGCGCTTTAGAGGTCGGTGGGATTTCCCTGCCGATAGCACTTGGCCTGCTGGTGATGATGTATCCGCCGCTGGCGAAGGTTCGCTACGACAAGGCCGGTGAGATCGCCGCCGATAAACGCCTGATGACGGTGTCCATCGTCCTCAACTGGCTGGTCGGTCCGGCTTTCATGTTTGCCTTGGCCTGGATCTTCCTGCCGGATCAGCCGGAACTGCGCACCGGGTTGATCATCGTCGGCCTGGCTCGGTGTATTGCGATGGTGCTCGTCTGGAGTGATCTGTCGTGTGGTGACCGGGAGGCCACGGCCGTGCTGGTGGCGATCAACTCGGTGTTCCAAGTCATCATGTTCGGCGTACTCGGCTGGTTCTACCTCCAGGTCCTGCCAGCCTGGCTGGGCCTGGCGACTACCTCGGCGGAATTTTCCTTCTGGTCGATCGTGGTTTCCGTGCTCGTATTCCTCGGCATCCCGCTGGCCGCCGGCGTGGCCTCCCGAATCATCGGTGAAAAAACCAAGGGCCGTGCCTGGTACGAAAACACCTACCTGCCGAAGATCTCCCCGCTGGCACTGATCGGCCTGCTCTATACCATCGTGCTGCTGTTTTCCCTGCAGGGGGAGCAGATTACCTCCCAACCGTGGACCGTGGCCCGCCTGGCTGTGCCGCTGCTGGCCTACTTCGTCGGCATGTTCGCCATCGCACTGATTGCCGCGAAGGCGTCGGGAATGAATTACGCTCAGTCGGCGTCGGTGTCGTTTACGGCCGCGGGCAATAACTTCGAGCTGGCCATCGCCGTGGCCATCGGCACCTTCGGGGCGACCTCCGCACAGGCGCTGGCCGGCACGATCGGCCCGTTGATCGAGATCCCGGTGCTTGTCGGCCTGGTCTACACCATGCTGTGGCTGGGGCCGAAACTCTTCCCCCAGGATCCGACCCTACCTGTATCCTCGACACCGTCCTCGCAGACTGCTGTATCCGAGAAGGAGAACTTCACCTCATGAGCACCCACCCAACAGTCCTGTTCGTCTGCGTCGGTAACGGCGGCAAGTCCCAGATGGCCGCAGCCCTGGCCGCTAAGCACGCCGGTGACCAGATCGAGATCCACTCCGCCGGCACGACACCCGGCACGAAGCTCAACCCCCAGTCCGTCGAGGTTATCGCCGAGGCCGGTGCCGACATGTCCGCAGGCCACCCTAAGGGTGTAGATCCACAGCTGTTGCGCGAGGTCGACCGCGTGATCATCCTGGGAGGTGATGCCCAGCTGGAGCTACCCGACGGTGCCCGCGGTACGTGCGAGCGGTGGGTGACTGACGAGCCGTCCCAGCGTGGGATCGAGGGCCTGGAGCGCATGCGTCTAGTCCGTGACGACATTGACACCCGGGTGCGCAGGCTCCTCGCCGAGCTGCTCGAGAACTGACCACCCCACCTGACACCAACAACGGCCCCGCGCGATTCCCGCGCTGGGTCGTTGTTGGTGTCTGTACCGGCTGTCAGCGTCCTCGTCCGGGAGCCGGGCACGCCGGTAGAGGCCGGGGTGTGTCGGGTTAGGACGTGGCGTGCTGGTTCTGATTCTCCTGGTCGGTGTCGTTGTCAGCGAGGAACTCGACACCGCAGTAGTCGGAGGTGAAGTCTTTCTTGGTAAACAGGTTCTTGAGTCCCATGAGGGTGACTTTTCTGTAGAGGTGGGTGGTTTAGAGGATGATCGTCATCGCGTAGCCGGCCAGCATGGCCGTCAGCAGATTGGTGATCACGAACGTTGCCGATAGTTTGGGCGTGAGCAGCGCCGTCGGCATTGAGGCCTCCGGCGGTGAGGCCCCCGCCCCGCCGATCATCATCGCGAATATCGGGCCGCTAGCCACCCCGGCACCCGATAAAGCCAGGGCGACCGGCAGCATGGACTCGAGCCGAACATACAGCGGGATGCGGATCACCGTGGTCACCGGAATCAGCCATCTGCCGTTTTCGGTGACCATGTAGCGCAGGCCGTCTTAGGACAGCTGCTCTGCCATGTCAAGGGGGCTGCCAGCGCCAGCAGCGCGATGATCACCGCGTAGTTGAGCGCGACCTGCCAGCTAAAGATCAGCCAGATCCCGTTGATGATGACCGAGTTGAGCAGCGGCGAGGGGATCAGGTAGCGCACGGTAGATTTCTCTGATCGGGATGATCTGATGGCCCAGTTGGCGGTGGTGATCCTCTCACTGTTCGGACAGATGGAGCGCACTTACGTCAGTGAGTGCGCAGCGCATGCTCGGATCGTGGCAGAATCCAAGGGAAAACGAGCAGGCTGGCCCTGCGTGGTCGACCCCGACAAGCTCTGCTACGTGGAACACGTCTGTGCAGATGGCTTCTGACTTCTGAGTAAACGCCTTCTGGGAATCACAGTGGGCAACCTCAGAAATTCAGTTCAGCAGACCGAACCGCGACTATGATGAACTGCGCGAACAAGTCTTAGGGACAGCGGCGGTTCCATGGCCCAGTGAACCAGGCGCAACGGGCGGAGGAGCCAGTCCGGATGACATTGCTCGTAGTATCCTCACGCACGTCGCCGCTGAAAGTGGACCGCTACGTCTTGTCTTAGGTGACGGAGCTGCGGAATAGATCAAGATGGTGTTTGAGAATAGGCGACAGGATTACTCCACCCAACTTGATCCAGGGCCGGTGAAATCTAATTAGTCGCCAAAGCCGCGGGCTTGGAGGGCTTCGCCGATAGCGCGTGCGCGTCTAATAGAGCGAATCAACACTGGGGTACCAAAGGCCGAGATAGAAAAGCCGGCGCCGCGTGCTTTGCGGGCATCGAGTACTTCACCCACGGTGGCAAACATTAATGGAATCAGCCGGATCGTCAATGACATCGCTAAGGTGACGTTTTCTACAGGAAAGCCAAAGCGACCAAGCGGTGCCAGTGAGGTCTCAACAGAGTCCATGATTTCATCGACCGTCGACGTCAAGGTCAATAAGAAGGCAATGAGGATGGCAGAGAAAATAGACAAGAACATGGTCAGCGCATAGTCCAAGTCTTTTGCCCACCATTGAAAAGCCGCTAACGGAACCACAATGAGAAGCGGTGGCCACAGCTGCGATAAAGCTACGCGCGGCGGAATAGCAGCGAGAAAATAGAATGCCACGGCGATGCCACAAGCAAGCAACCCACGCAGTGGGGTTGTCGCTAGTAGGGAGGTAGTGATGACAAAGACGATGATAAAGAGCAGTTTCCAGGTGGCACGCAGGCGGTGAACGGGGGTGTCTTTATCAACATAGACAGCCAGCGGGATGTTTTTGGTCTTCATCGCAGCGCTCGTTGTTCCATCAACTCGGTGTAGAAGCTAATTGCATCCGCGGGCAAGCCATCGTAAGCAATCGAGTGATTATCAATGCAGATAACGCGGTCGAAATCCGAAATGAAGTCCAAGTCGTGGGTCACCACGATGACTTGCTGGTCAAGGGCTGCGAATTCACGTCGAATGCGGTTGCGATTAATCAGATCTAATAAGGTCGTCGGCTCATCAGCCAGAATGAGAATCGGCTCAATCACAAGCACCGCTGCCATCGCCAGCATCTGCTTTTGTCCGCCCGAAAGCGTGTGCGGGGAGTGATCGGCAAGGTTGGTGAGTTGAAAGCGCGCCAGGGCTGCATCGACAAGCTCATTGCGACGTTGCTTCGACATCTTGAAACGTCGCAAGGAAAACGCCACGTCATCGCGAACATTGGGCATCACGATCTGGTTTTCTGCATCCGAGAAGATAAACCCGATCTTCTTGCGAAGTTCCTTGGCATGTTCTGCAACATCGAAACCGTCGACTGACACCGAGCCTGAAGTCGGTTCACCTAGACCATTAATCAGCCGGGTGATGGTTGATTTTCCCGAACCATTAGCCCCAATGATACCGATGCGGTGCTCGTGCAGATCTAAATTGATGTCTTTGAGCACCGGGGTGTCATCGAATGCGACATCAACGTGCTCGAACTTGATATGCGGCACTACGCGGTCTTTCTCTTTCGGGAAATAAGGTCAGGAAACGCTGCATGAACGCCAAGCGCAATAATAATTGCGACAACAATCTTCGCGCTATCAGGCAGCAAGAAAGGAATCTGCGCAGCAAATGCTGGCGCGAGTTCCAAACCTGAGCGGACCATCAAGCCGAAGGAACCGCAGATGTATTGCACCGCGAGGCCCACAAACGCTGCGATGATAAAGGTGATGGCCATTCCGGCCTTTTTACGTGGCGCACGGTAGGCAATGAGACCAGCAATAGCAGGGGAGAGAACATAGCCGATGATGTAGCCGGCCGTGGGACCCGCGAGTGCGCGTAGAGTGGTGCCACCACCGGCAAGTACTGGAAGGGCTAAGCCGAGGACGAGAAAGAGCAGGCCAACATACAGGCCGCGGCGTCCACCGAGTACAAGTCCTGCCAGGATGAGCGCAGCATTTTGCATGACGATGGGCACGCCAGCAGTGCCGATAGGGATGGAGACAAACGCAAGGACAATAACGAGTGCTGTGAAGACCGCTACGTACGCTAGGTCTGTCGCTAGGGATTTCTGTTTCATGCAAGTTACTGTAGGGCAAAGTTATTATTGCTGGCAAACCCATCTTTTGAACGGTGTTTAAGCAGGCGTTTTGTCGTGCTGCGCTATGATGTCCACATGCGATTAACGGAGTTTGAGCAACTGCTGCAGGATGTATTTGGTTCCCCGCAGGGCAGGTGGATAGCGCACTCGCATGTGGTGTCGACCTTGGGTGAAACTCCCGATAACTTGATCGAAAATGGATACGATTTGGCCCAGGTGTGGCGCGAGCTATGTGATGACTTCTCCGTGCCAGAAGCGGACCGCCTAGGCATAGATCGCCCTGCAAAATAGAAAATTATCTATTGGTGTGTTCCTTGCGCGACTTGCCTTATTCGAATGTGCAATCGAATAAAAAGATGTGTAGGATTCGAAATGTCGAAGGCAAAAGATAGTCTCAACCGCGTAATAATCTTCAACGTGGGAACTAAATGTCAGTCGCTGGAGTCTAGAAACTACAGTGGGTAATAATTAGTGGGAATTTAATACCCCGCACGTGAATTTAACTTTAAGGAATACACATGGCTGCAAAGAAGAAAGCAACGGCAACCAAGCCGGGGGATGACCGCAAGAAGGCCCTAGATGCCGCAATGTCCATGATTGAAAAGGACTTCGGCAAGGGCGCTGTTATGCGTCTGGGCGAAGAAAAGCGCCCGCCGATTCAAGCCATTTCTTCTGGCAACACTGCGATCGACATTGCTTTAGGCATTGGTGGTTTCCCGCGCGGTCGTGTGGTTGAAGTCTATGGCCCAGAGTCTTCCGGTAAGACCACAGTGGCGCTGCATGCTATTGCTGAAGCTCAAAAGGCAGGCGGCATTGCGGCGTTCATCGACGCTGAGCACGCATTAGATCCAGAATATGCACGTCTTTTGGGCGTAGATACTGATAACTTGTTGGTGTCACAGCCTGACACTGGTGAACAGGCACTGGAGATTGCAGATATGTTGGTGCGCTCAGGTGCTATCGACATTATCGTTATTGACTCGGTTGCTGCGTTGACGCCAAAGGCTGAAATTGAAGGTGAAATGGGTGACTCGCACGTGGGTCTCCAGGCACGTCTGATGTCCCAGGCACTGCGTAAGATGACCGGTGCACTGTACAACTCCGGCACCACGGCTATCTTCATTAACCAGCTGCGTGAGAAGATCGGCGTGATGTTCGGTTCTCCTGAAACCACCACTGGTGGTAAGGCACTGAAGTTCTACGCTTCGGTGCGTTGTGACATCCGCCGTATCCAGACCCTTAAGGACGGCCAGGACGCAATTGGTAACCGTACCCGCATCAAGATCGTAAAGAATAAGGTCTCCCCGCCATTTAAGATTGCGGAGTTCGACATCATGTACGGTGAGGGAATCTCGCGTGAATCTTCCATTATCGACTTAGGCGTGGAACACGGCTTCATCAAGAAGTCCGGCTCCTGGTTTACTTATGAAGGTGACCAGCTGGGCCAGGGTAAAGAAAAAGCCCGCAACTTCCTTAAGAGCAATCCAGAGCTGGCAGATGAGATTGAAAAGAAGATCTTCCAAAAGCTCGGCGTTGGTGAATATGCCAAGACCACCGATGACGATGGTGCAGCCATGGATGTTCCTGGTGCAGAAGACCCATTGACTGATGATCCAGCAGGCTTTGTACCGAATGTTGATTTTGATGACGAAGATGAAGAGTAGAAATATCTAGCTCCCACGATGTGCGCGGAAGTCAGTTTTTAAACTGGCTCCGCGCATTTTTCTAGGCTGAGTTTGATGAGCGCAAATAGGGGATGAATGTGACGGCACAGGAGCCGAGTGCAGAGAAGCTGGCGAAGCTGCGCCAGGCATTAGAAGACTACGCAGAAGGCGCTGTAGACAATCCGCTTTTTGACCATGAAGCGGAGGAAATTAAAGCCGAGGTACGCGCGCGTGCCCTGCGCTTGCTGGATGAGCGCGCAAGGTCCCGACATGAGCTTTGTGAACGGCTGGTGAAGCTGGAATTCGCTAAGCCAGTCATCGAGGATGTCTTAGACGATCTGGCGTCAGTTGGGCTCATTAATGATGAGCTGTTTGCCTCAGAATGGGTAAGGCAGCGTCATGCGCGCCGCGGAAAGTCCGCGCGGGCGTTGAACCAGGAGCTTATTCGCAAAGGTATTTCTTCGTCAGTGCGCGCGCAGGCGTTGGAGCAAATCGATGACGATGATGAAGAAGCTATGGCGTGGACGCTCGCGGTAAAGAAAGCGAAGTCGATTAAACATCCGCCAGCGGACCGGGCAGAACGCGATAAAGCCCTGCGGCGCATTGTCGGGGTGCTTGCGCGCAGGGGCTTTAACGAAGGAATGTCCCTCAACCTTGCACGCCGTGCCCTAGAGCAGCGGTGTGAAGAGTTGGGGACATCACAGGAGTAGCTGGTTATTTACTCCGAGGGGTTAGTAATTTCCTTATATCCAGGAGCACGCCAGTCAACGTTGGCATTGTCTTTGGTGTCAATGCCTTGGTCTGGCTGCTCTGGCACTTTGGCGATGATATTGCGCCGCGCACGTCCAGCCCGTAGCTGGCGTTCGATGCGCTGTGCCAAAGTGGTAAGTCCCCAGTTGATGAGCACCATGATGATGCCGACGATAACCAGCGAGGCCAGGAAGTTCTGGTTGTAAGAAGCAGACTGAATACCAGAACGCACGATTTCGACGTAACCAATCTGGTAGCCCAAAGCCGAGTCCTTCAGAGCAATGACCATCTGTGCAATCAATGCCGGAAGCATCGAAGCGATTGCCTGCGGGAGCAAGACCCGGTACATCGTCAGGCGATGCGACAGGCCCAAAGCCTTGGCTGCTTCGGTCTGACCCTTTGGCAAGGAACGGATACCGGAGCGGAGGATTTCCGCGATGACGGAACCGTTGTACAAGGTCAGTGCGAAAACCACGGCAGAAAATGCCAGTTGCTGCGATGGAACGAGATCGTAGACAGCGAAGAGCTGGTACGCGAAAATCATCAGCAACAGCACGGGAATGGCGCGGAAAAATTCCACGATGATGCCGCAGATCCAGCGCACGAAACGGCTTTCCGAGAGACGGCCCAAGCCCAAGACCACGCCGAAGATACAAGCAAGAACAATTGAGGCAAAGGCCGAGAACAACGTGCCGCGAAGACCAGGTAGCAGGTAGGTGGTCCACGTTTGGCTTTGGAGGAACGGAGTCCACAGGCGGCCTTCAAATTGGCCATTGTTGTTTAGAGTCCAGGCAACCCACCCGATGATAGCGAGGAAGATGAACCCGGCAATGACGGAGTAGAGACGATTATTGCGACGGCCCTTAGGCCCCGGTGCGTCATAGAGGACGGTAGCGCGTACAGCCATTACTTCTTCACCGCCATTCTTTCAGAAAGTTTGCCTAACCCAAGGCCCATGGGCAGGGTGAGGATGATGAAACCAAGCGCGAAGACGAAGAAGATGATGAAGAGCTGATTCGCGTGGTTTTCGATTGTCGACTTCATTAACAGGGACGCTTCTGCGACACCGATTGTTGAAGCAATGGTGGTGTTCTTTGTCAACGCGATAAGCGTGTTTCCCAAAGGCACGATAGCCGCGCGAACTGCTTGTGGGAAGACAATCTTTCTGAACATGTCAGAAAAGCTCAATCCCAGCGAGCGGGCTGCTTCTGCTTGGCCAAAGTCGACGGTGTTGATACCAGAACGCAAGGACTCGGCGACAAAGGCTGAGGTGTACAGGATAAAGCCCACTATAGCGAGGCGGAAGTTATTATCTACCAGGAAACTAGCGGATTCGCGGCTAGCTAGAGCCATTCCCAGGTTCTGATAGAGACCAAAGGAACAGAATAGGACGATGAGCGTCAGGGGAGTATTGCGAACCACAGAAATATAGAACGTGGATATGGTGCGCAAAATCGCAACCGGGGAGACGCGCATGGCGGTGAGGATGGTTCCGAGGATTGTCGAACCAATCGCCGACCAAAAAGTCAGTTGGATGGTGAGCCAAAATGCTGGCCATAAGCCAGGTAATAGCTGATCCCACATGGCGTTCATAGTTCTCCTTGCATACTTATCAAACGCTTATTGTGAATAGTGGGTGGAAAAGCCCCGCGGAATAATGCTTATCGCGGGGCTTTCGCTAGGTATTCGTGGGCCTCAACAGATGAATTTATTCATCCATGAAGGACAGGTCGCCTGGGGTGCCCTTGGTGATTGCTTCACCTTCGCCGAGGTTGTCAGAGATGAACTTGTCGAAGGAGCCGTCTTCAAACATTGCTTCGAGAGCAGTGTTGATGGCGTCAGTGCCTTCAGTGTCATCCTTGGCCAGACCAATGCCGTAGTACTCATTGGTGAATGGCTCGCCATCCTTTTCCAGCTCAACGACACGGAAGTTGCCAGGGGACTGAGCCGCGTAGCCATTAAGAATGGTTGCGTCAGTGGTCATGGCGTCGACATTGCCCTGACGCAGTGCCTCAGTACAGCTGGAGTAGGTGTCGTATTCCTGCAGCTGAACGGTAGGCAGTGCTTCCTTGACCTTCTGTGCCGGGGTAGAACCGGTTACCGAGCACAAGATCTTGCCTTCAAGGTCATCCAAACCGTTGATTTCGTTGTTGGAGTCCTGAACCAAAAGCGCCTGGTGGGTCAGCAGGTACGGACCACCGAAGTTAACGGACTCGGAACGACCCGGGTTAATCGAGTAAGTCGCGGTAATCATGTCGACTTCGCCGTTTTGAATCAAAGTCTCACGCTGAGCCGATGGGGTTTCGCGCCAGTCGATGGAAGGCTCATCCCAACCATTTTCAGCAGCAATGGAATTGACCACGTAGGTAGCAACTTCGACGTCTAGACCGGTCATGGATCCGTCTGGTTCACGAAGGCCCAGACCAGGCTGGTCGAACTTGGTGCCCAAGGTGACGTTGCCGGACTCGATGGAGCTGAGTAGGCCATCGGAGTCTCCGGAGGAGCCACCACAAGCGGCAAGCAGGCTGCCCGAGACAGCTACGGTTCCGATGATGGCTGCGATACGAGTGATAGAGCGTGACATGTGTTCTCCTTTAAATAAAAGATAGGGACGTAGATTTTTGAATCTAGTGAGAAAGGATTTTGCCCAGGAAGTCTTTGGCGCGGTCCGTTTGTGGATTATCAAAGAAGCTTGATGGATCGGTGTCTTCGACGATTTCTCCATCAGCCATGAACAGGATTCGGTCAGCGGCACGGCGGGCAAAGCCCATCTCGTGGGTAACCACGACCATGGTCATGCCTTCTTTGACCAGCGAAGCCATAACATCGAGCACCTCGTTGACCATTTCTGGGTCAAGCGCCGACGTTGGCTCATCGAAAAGCATGATCTTTGGGTTCATAGCCAATGCACGAGCGATAGCAACGCGCTGCTGCTGACCGCCTGAAAGCTGTGCTGGATACTTTGAAGCCTGATTGCCGATGCCCACGCGGTCAAGAAGCTGCATTGCGCGTTCTTCGGCAGCAGACTTCTTCATCTTGCGGACTTTGATCGGACCCAAAGTGACGTTGTCCAAAATGGTCAGGTGGGGAAACAGGTTGAATTGCTGGAATACCATTCCCACATCAGCGCGCAGCTTAGCTAGTTGGCTGCCTTCTTCGGGGAGAACGGTGCCATCGATTTCGATGGTTCCTTCTTCAATTGTTTCCAGTCGGTTGATGGTTCGGCAGAGCGTTGACTTACCGGAGCCAGAAGGCCCTAGGACTACTACAACTTCGCCGTGTGCAACCTCTAAGTCAATATCTTTGAGCGCCTGGAAGTCATCAAAATACTTCTGGACGCCGCTCATGCGAATCATCGGAGTGTCTGTCACTTCACTTTCTCCTTTCGCCTGTGTTTTGCAACATATAAGAAACTTTAGGCGGTAATCTTCGCTTGTATGCAAAGCTTGAAGTAACAAATTGATAACCTTTGCAGCTTTTGCAAAGGATTTCGAAAAGTTTCGTTAAGTAGCACCAGATAGAAGTTGGTTTCATGCACTTTCGCAAATGAAGCCAATTTCTGCGAACCGGTTTCTTACGTCGTTGAAATAACCCCCAGTGTTGCCCCCCTCATACCGTGTTCGCTATGTGCACGGGCGCTTTCTTGGGAATTTTATATGGTTAGGCGCTGGTGCATAGCGCCACTACAATGACTCCACGTGGAAACCAAGCGCGAATACCCCAATGAAAACTCAAATGCAGCCGCCCCTGCTGCAGTAGTAGAAAATGCCCGTACCTATGAGGTGCGGACTTTCGGTTGTCAGATGAATGTTCATGACTCTGAGCGCATCTCCGGCCTATTGGAAGAAGCCGGTTATGTCGCAGCGGAGCAGGAATCTGAACCCGATCTTGTCGTATTTAATACCTGTGCTGTGCGTGAAAATGCGGATAAGCGTCTTTATGGCTCACTTGGTGCATTGAAAAAGACCAAAGAAAACCATCCTGGAATGCAGATTGCCGTTGGTGGTTGCTTGGCGCAAAAAGATAAAGACACCGTGATCTCCAACGCCCCATGGGTTGACGCAGTCTTTGGCACGCACAATATGGCAGCATTGCCTACTTTGCTTGAGCGCGCGCGTCACAATGACAAGGCACAGATTGAGATTGTGGATTCATTGGAAGCATTCCCTTCGGTGCTTCCGGCGAAGCGTGAATCTTCCTATGCAGGCTGGGTTTCAATCTCTGTCGGCTGCAATAACACCTGTACGTTCTGCATTGTCCCTTCCTTGCGTGGCAAGGAAGAAGACCGTCGCCCTGGCGATATCTTGGCGGAAGTGCAGGCGTTGGTGGACCAAGGTGTTACTGAAGTAACCCTGTTGGGCCAAAACGTAAACTCCTATGGCGTGAATTTTGCAGACCCCGATCTGCCACGCGACAAGTTTGCCTTCTCTAAGCTTTTGCGTGCTGTGGGCGCGATCGAAGGATTGGAACGTCTGCGTTTTACCTCGCCACACCCAGCGGAATTTACCTCTGACGTTATCGACGCAATGGCAGAGACCCCAGCGGTGTGCCCACAATTGCACATGCCCTTGCAGTCCGGTTCAGACAAGATTCTCAAGGACATGCGTCGTTCTTACCGCACGAAGAAGTTCTTAAGCATTCTTGATGAAGTCCGTGAAAAGATGCCGCACGCGGCCATCACCACGGATATCATCGTCGGCTTCCCAGGAGAGACTGAAGAAGATTTCCAGGGCACCATGGATATTGTGCGCCGTGCGCGCTTCGCGGCGGCTTATACCTTCCAATATTCCCCGCGCCCAGGCACCCCTGCGGCAACTATGGAAAATCAACTGCCAAAGCATGTCGTGCAGGATCGTTTTGAGCGCCTTGTGAAGCTGCAAGATGACATCGGTGCAGAAGAGAACGCGAAGCTGGTGGGCACGGATGTAGAACTACTTGTGCAGGCTGATGGTCGTAAAAATAGCGAGACCCACCGTATTAGTGGTCGCGCCCGCGACGGACGCCTGGTGCACTTTACCCCGGTCATGAATGGCGAAGATATCACTTCCCAGATCCGTCCCGGCGATATTGTGCACACCACCGTGACAGATTCGGGTTCCTTCTTCCTTATTGCTGATGAAGGTGTGACCTCTCATCGCCGCACTAAGGCAGGCGATATGTCGGCAGCGGGGCAGACCCCAACCACCCAGCCCATTGGTGTGGGCTTGGGCCTTCCACGCATCGGTAAGCCAGCGGAAGAACCAGCCCCAGCGCCAGCGTGTGGTCTCTAAGACCCCCGAAAATTTGAAACGACTATGCTAGGTAATTGTGTCTAAGCAGCAAGAAAACCCAATCCAAGCGGAGCGCCGCAGTGCGCGAACCATGGATTTAAGAAACCAAGTTATTCCACTCATCGTCGCGGTCGTGTTCTACGTTGCGTGGCTAATCTTGCCGCATTCGGCGGGGATCCGCGGTTTTGAAATCATTACCTTTAGCTCCGACGCACGAGAGACCATGTCGATTGCGGAGTTCGTCTTCGCCATTCTTGCGACTTTGGGCGTTGGCGTGTGCACGACCTTGACCCTGGTAACCCGCCGCGCGATATTTGGACTCATCGGCTGGATGCTCGTTACCGTAGGCTTTGCCTATTCGCTGTTTATGGTGTGGATGCGCGGCGCACGTGCAGATAGCGCGGAAATTGGCCTGTGGTGCGGCATTGTTGCTGTAGCTATTGCCACCGTGTCTTTTTCCTTGGTGGCATTGCGCCGTAGCCCTGAGCAGATGGAAGCGGCACAGCAGGCGCGTGAGGCGGCCTCGCAGCTCGATGCAGTCGGCCAAGCTCAAATGGATATTCGCCGCGAAGCAGCACCGAAGGATAATCCTTTGCTCGTCGATGACCGTCGCGCTCGCGCGGCGCGACGCCACCGCAATACCGGTCAGGCTAACCAGCCACCACAGGACTAAAGCCGCAACTCCCACGACTCGGAGCGCGAAATGCCTTGGGCTCCAAGCTCGTCGAAGATACGATTCATAGCGACATCACCGGCTCCGATAGAGGCGTAGGTTCGCTCCACATCGGGCCAGCACTCACGCAATGCAGTCAACGCTAAAAGCTTGACCTTGCTAGCCAGCTGCTGTTCCCGATGCTCACGCGTGGTAACCGTTAACGTCCACTCAGCAACTTCCGGGTCAGAGCCAGCATGGCGCCCGAGTTCCGTCAAGGACACAACCTGGTAGGTAGTGTCATCAATCAGCGCCACCATGAGCGTATGCGCCTTGCGTGCGCGCAGCCTAGCATGTGCTTCATTCAGGCGAGAGCGGTTCCACTTGATGGGCTCCACGCTTAAATCGCCCGTGAGTGAATCTTCCGAGGCGACGGTAAGAAGATCGATCACATCATCCAGATATTGCTCTGGGATGCCGTAGTCAAGCCACGTTTCGGTGCTCAGACCTGCTGGAACTAGAACCGTCGCTGGTTGCTCAGGTACATCTATCTTAATTTGGCGTTCAGCATTTTTAATTGCAAAGCCTGCTTTTTGATAGGCGCTGGAAAAGGGATCCGCTTCCGCAGCAGTGTCATCGGAATGCAAAGAACTAACCTGACACGTGGTGCGGCCTAATTTCTTTGCCAACTCCAAACCGTGGTTCACCAGGGTCGTCGCAACGCTGCGGGTTTCTGCATCCACCGGTTCGCCCGGCAGCGGAAGATATCCGACATCGAGGATGAAATCTATATCTGCAGTCTCTTTTTCTTCCAGTAGTGCGACGCTAAGTTGGATAAAACCCGCATAGTCATAGTCAGGACACTCACCGGTGGAAGGGATAAGCGGTAGCCCCAGAGAAGAGACTTCACCCAACGGGGAAGCTCCTTCAATGAGGGCAAAAATATAGGTCTGTGATTCATTGGATCCGCGTAGTCGATAGAGCACGCGTTCGGGGGAGGCGGATGCAGCCGGGTCACCACTGACTTCTTGCGCATAAAGATTGGCCATAAACGCAAAGGTGCGAACGGCATCAGAAGGCGTAGGAGACAATCCCTCCGTCCTAGCTGCGGTGGCAACAGGTCCGGAGGGAAAGTGCGGTGGTGCAAGCTGCGCGAGGTGCAGATTATCCACGTGAGGTAACTTTAATCCTTAGCTTTCTACAGCAGCTTCTGCGGTCTTGGCCCATTCAGCCCATTGCGCAGCCTGCTCGCGCAACTTCTCGGCCGCTGCGGTCTTGCCCTTAGCTTGGGCAGCCTCAGCCTGTGCGTTGAACTCGTCAACCTTTGCTTTGAACTGGTCTACGCGGGCCTGGACTTCTGGATCGGTACGGCGCCAATTGGACTCTTCGGCATCGGCCACGCGTTTTTCCAGGGCAGCAATCTTGTCCTCGTACTGGCGAACCTGGTCGCGCGGAACGAAGCCAATCTCTTCCCACTTATCCTGCAACTCACGCAGCTTGGCTTTAGCAGCCTCGACGTTCTTGGCAGGATCGATTTGCGAGTCATATTCGGCAATAAGAGCGTCTTTGGCTTTCGCATTCTCAGCGAATTCTTGGTCACGCTCGTTATTGACGGCATCACGGGCAGCAAAGAAGTGGTCTTGAGCACCACGGAATGCCGCCCATAGCTTGTCATCGACTTCGCGCGGGGCTCTGCCAGCAGCTTTCCATTCCGCCATCAGATCGCGGTAGGCGCGCGCAGTAGCACCCCAATCGGTAGAAGTCTTCAAAGCTTCCGCACGCTCAACTAGCTCTTCCTTCTTCTTACGTGCGGCAGCACGCCCACGGTCTAGCTCAGCAAAGTGTGCACCACGGCGCCGGTTGAAAGCATCACGTGCACGGGAGTAACGCTTCCACAGACCATCATCGGTCTTACGGTCGATGCCCTTGATCTTCTTCCACTCGTTCAAGATTTCGCGGATGCGGTCACCGGCGACTTTCCACTCGGTGGAGTTCTCGGCGATTTCTTCTGCCTCGGCAGCCAGCTTTTCCTTAGCGGCGATGGCCTCTTCACGGCGACGTGCCTTATCAGCAGCCGCTTGTTCACCAGCTTTGACGGAGTGTTCTTGAATGGCCTCGAGGCGCTGTTCTAATGCAGCGAGATCGCCCACGACCGCCGCGGTAGGTACCGTCTGCTTCAATTCAGCAGCCGTATTCTTAATAGCCTCAGCTTCATCAGGATGTGCTTTCAGACGAGCTTCCAAAAGCTCCACTTCGGTCGCGAGGTCATCATAGCGGGCACCAAAATGCGCAAGGCCTTCTTCGGGGGTGCCTGCCTGCCAGCTGCCAACTTCGCGCTCGCCATCAGCTGTGCGGACGAAAACCGTGCCTTGTTCATCAACGCGGCCCCACTTGGCTGGATCTGATTTAACTGGGGCATTCATCGTCACCACAGCCGGTTGTGCAGGCGCAGCCTGCGGCTGTGCTCCGGGCCGTGGGCCTGGCTTGGGCATATTGGCAGGGGAGGGGGTAGAAGTAGCCATGAGATGAACTCCGTCCTTAAAGTGAAGGCTGTGCCGCGCGACACGGCTGCCGAGAAATTAACTAAACAGCGCACCGTTTTTAGCAATGCGCACGTGTCTTGTTACACAATAGCGCGATATGACCATCATTGTCAGGGTTAAAGACACGAATTTCTAAGTACAGGCTTAGGATGGAATACACAATGAACAATGTCGTCTTTCTCCCCGGCTCGCCAGCTCTAGTTACCGAGCTATCGCCAAGTGATGAACCATCCCAAAGGCTGCTCAATTCAGCTACTCAGCTGCTGACACCTTTGATTAAACAGCATAACGGGCCAATCCATGTAGTCTTTTCCCAGGACAAGCGCTGGTATACCGCGCATGACGGAAGTTTTCGGGCGTGGGGAGCGCCCCAGGTTAACGTCGCTAAGGGACATTTTCTAGGTGAGTTGGTAGCTCGTTATATTTTGCAGGCTGCGGGCGCTCCTGCAGAAAGTGTTACCGAGTGCCGGGCAAATATTGGCCGCATAGATCCCCTAGCTTTAACCGTCGTGGTCCTCGATGGCAGTGCGGGGTTGACGCAGCGCGCACCGCTGGCCTTGCTTGATACCGCAGAGTCGGCTCATCAGTGGTGTTCGCAGGTATTGCAGGGCCACGCTGGTCCGATGGACGCGCATAAGCTTATCGATGCCGGTGTGATCGAGCCAGAGCTGTGGTTGGAATTGGCACAGCTTGCCCCCGAAGAAGCGCAACTGGTTGATAGTGATGCAACCCTTGGGGTTGGCCGCTTTATTGCCGCTTGGAAGGTGTAGATGGTGAAAGATAAAGATTTAAGGCCCATCGTGGTGGTTGGCCCAACTGCATCGGGCAAGTCAGCGCTGTCTTTAGAGCTCGCGCATCACTTCGACGGTGAAATAGTCAATTGTGATTCCATGCAGCTGTACCGTGGCATGGATATTGGTACTGCGAAATTGACCATCGCTGAGCGCCAAGGCATCCCGCATCATCAACTAGACGTATGGGATATAACTGAGACAGCCTCAGTCGCGCGTTATCAAGAAGATGCCGTCGCCGATGTTGAAGACATCGCAGCGCGCGGCAAAAGGCCCATCATCGTAGGCGGTTCCATGATGTATGTGCAGTCTTTGGTTGATGCGTGGGCTTTCCCGCCGACGGATGCGGACGTCCGTGCTAGATATGAAGCGCAACTGCACGAGGTTGGGGTAGCCGCGATGCACGCCAAACTTGCAAAGATCGATCCGCACGCTGCGTCGATTATTGAAGACAATGACCCGCGGCGAACCGTGCGAGCATTGGAAGTCATTGAATTGACCGGCAAACCCTTTCAAGCAAGCCAGCCGCCTAAGGATGCTCCACCGCGGTGGAATGCACACTTGGTAGGCCTGGAAACAAACTCTGATTGGCTGAACCCGCGCATTGAGCTGCGCACGAAAATGATGTTCGAGCAAGGTCTCGTGGAGGAAGTCGAGGCCCTATTAGAAAAAGGCCTGGTACGCGACTCCACTGCTGGCCGAGCGATTGGCTATGCGCAAGTACTCCAAGCCATGGATGGCGAATTAGGGTGGGATGAGGCCCTAGAGCGAACGAACATCGGGACACGGCGCTATGTCCGCCGGCAGCGCTCATGGTTTCACCGCGATAAGAGAATTTCGTGGATTGATGCAGCGCAGCCAACCCTGCCGCAAGTACTGAGTTTGCTTGAGGCTATAGAATAGAAGGCATGTCTAAAATTTCCACTGGTTCGCTGCCCTTTGCCAAGGGTCATGGCACTGAAAATGATTTCCTTATCATCAATGACCCGGATGGTGATTTATCGCTTGACCCATCGCGTGTTGCTGCATTGTGCGATCGTCGAGCGGGCCTTGGGGCAGATGGCCTCTTGCGCGTCATTCGTGCCCAGGCGCTGGTGGATAACGGAGAGCTAGACAAGCTAGCGGACGGCATCGACGGCGATGACTGGTTTATGGACTACCGCAACGCAGATGGCTCGATTGCTGAAATGTGTGGCAATGGCACCCGCGTATTTGCGCACTGGGTAATTGCTCAAGGCCTGATTCCAATTCCGCCCCAAGGTCTAACCGGAGAAGGAATTTCTTTCACCGTGGGTACTCGCGCTGGCGCTAAGCCAGTTATCGTGCATGCCTTTGATGCCCGCCACGCAGATGTCAGCGTTGAAATGGGAGCACCTGAAGTCATAGGGCTTTCTACCGCGAAGATGGCCGGACAGTCTTATGCTGGCTTGGGAGTAGACATGGGCAATCCTCACCTAGCGGCCACCATTCCAGGATTAGATTCGCAAGCACTTGCACAGTTGGACTTCGAGCAGCCGGAGTTTGATTCGGAATTTTTCCCGAATGGATTGAACCTCGAAGTGGTTACCCCACTCGAGAACGGCGAAGTACACATGCGTGTCTTCGAGCGCGGAGTAGGAGAGACCCGTTCCTGTGGCACGGGAACCGTCGCTGCCGCAGTATCAGCATTAGCTGATGCGGGCACGGTAACCGGCGAGGTTCAAGTCAACGTACCTGGTGGTCAGGTGAAAGTAGAAGTACGCGAAGATGGTTCTACTTTGCGTGGTCCTTCTGAGATTATCGCAACTGGGCTTGCGGCCCTTTAATCGCGAGAATTTGGATCATATTTCGGCCCGAGCGCCAATGCGGAGCGACGGGCTGCAAGCCACGACTCTTTGAGTTCAAAGGCGCGCTGATCCGTAATCTTCAAAAGCTGTTCAATCTCGCTGGTTTCCATATTTGGCTTAGCCAACCGAGCGTCTAAACGGCGCACAAAACGCTTGGCAGTTGAGAGTTCATAATGGAATTTCTCAATTGCGGGGTCTTCGCATTCGGGGTCAAGCAGCGCTGGTCGATGCAGCGTGCGATCCGCAATTGCTTCCGCCTCTGGGGAATGAGCGAAGTGCTCATATTCCTCGACGACATCTTCAATATCGTCTGCCGATAAAGAAATTGATGACTTCAAGGTCTTTTGCTCAGAAGCATCAGGGCGTGAATACAGCATAAACAGCGCGAGCGGAAGGATGATGAGGCAGATAATCAGTCCGGTAAAACGCAGCGCGCTGAGCACGACAAAGACCGCAGCCACAATGGCGATGACGCCAAAAATGGTGCGTTGTCGTGCTGAAAATCCCTTAGTGCTCCACTGCATAATTAATGTCCGCCGCAGCCGCCTGAGCCACATGCACAGCCGCCACCCGAGCCGCAGCCGCCCGACATAGGGGTCAAAACGCTGGCGGTCATCAACGCGGTACCTGCAAGCACTGAATCCTTGGCAGGAAGGTCCCCGAAGGATTCAGGAAGGCATAGATCGAAGGGGAATGCGCCATCAAGCACAACGTGGATAAAGCGCTTGCCGCTGAGCTGGTTATGACGCCAACCAGATTCCAAAACGCGTGCTGCAAAGCGCGCGCCAGGAGTTGGGGCTGCTGCGCCGTTTCCAGAGTTAACGATTTCCGCACCTTCGGATTCAAAGAGTGCTGGGAAGACGCCTTCAGATTCCTCGAAAGCATCGGTTGATTCATAAGACTGCACCGCAAGACCCATCGCAGTGATGCCGACTTGCTGCCACTGTTGCTCTTCAACTTCAGCCAGCAGCGGTCCTTGTGCGAGGTTTGCAGTGATTTCCGAAATCGTGTCACCGGTTGGGGTGATGATGTTCATGTAGCTTAAGACATCGTTGACCATCGACACGTGTGCAAAGGCTTGGGTGATACCTTCAAAGCCGATGTAGGTCGAGAATGGTTCCACAGCAAGGATGTTCAGCTGTGCGCCGGAAGCATCGGCAAACTGAATCAGCTGGCCACCACGGATTTCACCAGTCACGGTGAGCTGGTTGGTGGCGATGGCTGCTTCCACAACGTCTTGCCATTGTTCGAAATCGAATCCGATCGCAAGCATTTCTGAGTGGGTTTGGGCGGTAGTCATGGATTTGATTCTAGACCCTATAGTGCGTTAGGGAAAATGTGTCAGTGTCTTTTACCTGTGACTTCTAGCCAAGGGTGGTTAGTTCATGCGATACTGGGAGGACAATGACAGATTTTTCAAAACGATTTGATAGTGAAAAAGAACGCGACGAACTTTTGGCACGCGCTTTTTCAGACCATACTCCGCAGCCCTTGGCAGGACATTCGTCTGCAGGTGAGCGCGACAATGAAGAAGATCTCACTCTCGGCGAGCTCGAACTTGCCGAAAGAAATGCATTCCGTCGGGTTACCCACCGCACGGAGATTAGACACACAGATGCTGAAGACATCTATGAGGTTGAGTACCGAAAGCTGCGCCTAGAGCGCGTTATCTTGGTCGGCGTGTGGATCGAAGGCACCATCGCTGAAGTAGAGGCAGCCATGGCGGAGCTCGCAGCTCTGACGGAAACTGCCGGAGCTGAGATCGTAGAGATGCTCTATCAAAAGCGCGATAAGCCCGATGCCGGAACCTTTATTGGCTCAGGCAAGGTCAAAGAGCTTAAGAGCATTATTGAGGCAACCGGTGCTGACACTGTGGTTTGTGATGGTGAGCTAACTCCGGGTCAGCTCAACGCCCTAGAGCGCGAGCTCAATACCAAGGTTATTGACCGCACCATGCTGGTTCTCGATATCTTTGCTCAACACGCGAAGTCCAAAGAGGGTAAAGCTCAGGTTTCGCTCGCGCAGCTGGAATACCTCTATACACATACCCGTGGTTGGGGCGGTAACTTGTCGCGTCAGGCAGGTGGCCGTGCTGGCTCCAATGGTGGTGTGGGTCTTCGTGGTCCAGGTGAGACCAAGATTGAGACGGATCGTCGCCGTATTCGTACAGAGATGGCGCGTCTGCGTAAAGAATTAAAGGGCATGCAGACTGCGCGTGATGTTAAGCGCGCCAATCGGCAACGCTCTACCATCCCGCAAATCGCGATTGCTGGCTATACCAACGCTGGTAAGTCTTCGTTGATTAACGCGTTGACTGGCGCGGGTGTCTTGGTCGAAGACGCGCTTTTTGCGACGTTAGATCCGACAACCCGCAAGGCCGAATTAGGCGATGGCCGAAAAGTAGTGCTAACAGATACGGTTGGATTTGTTCGCCACCTGCCGACTCAATTGGTGGAAGCCTTCAAATCTACGCTGGAAGAAGTATTCAATGCCGATTTGATGCTGCACGTCGTCGATGGCGCTGACCCTTTCCCGCTCAAGCAAATTGAGGCGGTTAATAAGGTCATCTACGAAATTGCTAAGGAAATGGGGGAGACCCCACCACCAGAAATCATCGTTGTTAACAAGATTGATGCGGCTGATCCTTTGGCACTAGCGGAGATTCGCCACGTCCTTGATCGCGAAAACGTCGTTTATGTTTCCGCGGCAACTGGGGAGGGCATTAGTGAGCTCACCACGCGTGTTGAACTCTTTTTGAATTCTTTGGATTCGCACGTGCAGCTCTTGGTGCCATTTACGCGTGGTGAAGTTATTGCACGTGTGCATGAGGTAGGCACTGTGCTCGAAGAGTCTTACCGGGCAGAGGGCACCTTTGTGGATGTCCGCTTGCCAGCACAGATAGCGGGTGAGCTCGCAGAATTCATTCTGGATGAAGACCAGGTCAAAGAAATTCTTGACCAGGCCCCAGAAGATGAAGGCTCGAAGCGCAGCGCGTCTTAAGTTCCTGAAATATTAATGGGTAAAGCATGTAAGTTAGCTTCGCGTTTGGTTAGGTGAAAAGGCGTGCGTGCGACATAATAGGATTTCGTGAGCTCATTAATTGGCTGGAAAATACACGGCGACGGTAAAAAGATTCAACCTGGGGCAGTAGTTGCTCCCGAAGAGCGCCTTAATTGGCCGCGGACCATTGGCATTGGCATGCAGCATGTCATTGCCATGTTTGGTGCCACTTTGTTGGTGCCCACCTTAACTGGCTTCCCGGTCAATACGACTTTGCTATTTTCCGGCGTTGGCACCATCTTATTCTTGCTGATTACTCGCAATCGGCTGCCATCGTATCTCGGATCCTCCTTTGCCTTCATCGCGCCTTTAGCGGCTTCTGAACAGTACGGCATCGGTGCACAGGCCGGATCCATTTTGGTTACTGGCGTGTGTTTGATGGTCATCGGATTCATCGTCAAAATGGCCGGGCGCAAGGTCGTTGATGCCGTCATGCCACCTGCTGTCACCGGCGCCATTGTGGCTTTAATCGGGCTAAATCTTGCGCCGACGGCCGCTTCGAATTTCCAAACCCAGCCTGTGGTTGCAGCGGTAACCTTGCTCGCTATTGTGCTGTGCACCATTGCTGGCCGCGGCATGATTTCGCGCTTGGGTATTCTCATTGGCGTCATCATCGGGTGGATATTTGCGGCAGTGACCGGCAATCTCAGCGAAGGTGCGGCCGAGTCAATCGCTGATGCCGCGTGGATTGGTTTGCCAGATTTCCACACTCCCGAGTTTAATTTCTCCGCCATTGCAGTAGCTTTGCCAGTCCTGGTGGTGCTTATTGCGGAAAATGTTGGACACGTTAAAGCTGTTAGTGAGATGACCAAGCATGACTTGGATGACTTGGCTGGCGACGCCTTGGTAGCTGACGGCTTGGCCACGACCTTGGCCGGTGGCATGGGTGGTTCGGCAACGACGACTTATGCGGAAAATATCGGCGTTATGGCAGCCACGCGCGTGTACTCCACCGCGGCGTATTGGGTTGCAGCTGCAACCGCTATTACGTTGGCCTTTATCCCGAAGTTCGGCGCGCTGATTTTCACCATTCCTTCCGGTGTTCTAGGGGGCGCGACGCTGGTGCTTTACGGGCTCATTGGCATGCTGGGTATTCGCATTTGGATGGATAATCGTGTCAATTTCAACAACCCTGTGAACTTGACCTGCGTGGCCATTGCCTTGGTGGCCGGTATCGGTAACTTGACGCTCACGGTCTTCGGCATCACCTTGGAAGGTATCGCATGGGGTTCGGTAGGCATCATCATTGCCTACCCAATTTTGAAGCAGCTATATGAAACCCTTGGTGAAGGCCAGCAGGCAAAGTACTAAGTACAACAGGTGGTAGCATTGAGAGCTACGTCATACTTTCCAGGCGTAGCCTTAAGGAGTGCCCGCCATGAAATTCGACCTTGTTACTGTCCCCAGCCATACTATTTTCTGTATCCGCACTACGGTTCCATTGGCCAAGATTGCACCGTTTCTCCAGCCCAGTTATGAGCGTTTGGAAACAGTTCTCAAAGACCTCAACGTAGAATCCGTCGCAGGACGTGCCTACACGTATGCGATTTCTCCAGATGATATAGATATCGCCGCAGCGCTAGTCATCGCAGAAAAAGACCGTGAGACCGTGCGCGAGGCCATTGAAAAGGCACAGCACGATAACCCTGACGGTAGTGCCGATGACTTAGAGCTAGTCACCTTCGAGGAAGGTCCTGCTGCACGCGCTACCCACCACGGCAACTACAACACGCTGGGTAATTCTTGGGATGCGTTTTCTCAAGAGCTCGACAGCCAAAGTGTAAAAGTTGCAGCACCTGCTTTTGAAGATTATGTCGATCGCGGTGGCGAGAATAGTTCCTCAGCAGTGACCGATTTATATTGGTATCTCGAACGCTAAGCCATGATCCCTTAAAGGGCTGTGGTTCTTCCGGGAGGAAGGTCCACAGCCCTTTAAGTTGTTTTAAACGCCTTAGCGCTTAAGCATCCAAGTCTTGTTCAATCAACGCTGCAATCTTTTCTACAGCTTCTGCGTTCTCTGAGGTAACGATGACCTCATCGCCTTGTTCAGCGCCGAGTGCCATGATCATCAAAGAAGATGCCGCATCGGTTTCATCGTCGTCTTCTTCGCCAACCAGAGCCAGGAAGATATCTTCATCAAACTCTGCTGCTGCATCAGCGATGATGGATGCTGGTCGAGCATGCAGCCCGACGGAGGAGCCGACCTTTACAGTCTTAGACGCCATGATAAATAAATCCTTTCAAAGATTAAAAGTACTCACACCAGTTTAAAGTCGAATCCGAAACTTAGCCACGAAAGGTTCTACTTTCGTGCGAAGTCCCCGGAGCTTATCAGCATTTAAGCAGCTGCGAGGGCTGATTTTTCTCGTGCATCTTTTGCTGCTGCTTCCTGGATGGTCTTATTTGGCCAAAATTGCTTCAAAGCGATGACGGCGACAGCCGCAACCAAAGTACCGACCAGGATGGCAACGATGTAGCCCCAGATAGGTTCGATAGCAAAGAACACGAAGATACCACCGTGCGGAGCATGTGAGCCCACACCGAGTGCCATGATGAGCGCACCGGTAGTGGCGCCACCAGCCATCATCGCTGGAATGACGCGGAATGGGTCGGCAGCGGCGAATGGAATCGCGCCCTCGGAGACAAAGGCCAGACCCATCAGCCAGGAAGACTTGCCGTTTTCTTGCTCCGCAGGGGTAAAGAGGTTCTTGCGCACGATGGTTGCAATCGACAAAGCAATTGGGGGAACCATACCGGAGGCCATGATCGCTGCCATGATTTCCAGGGATGCTTGATCACCGGTGGAAAGCCCTGCGGTACCGAAGAGGTAGGCAGCCTTATTAATCGGGCCACCCAGGTCAGAACACATCATTAGGCCCAGCACGATGCCCAGCACCACGGCAGAAGAACCAGACATGCCACCAAGCATGTTTTGCAGGCCAGTCATCAACGCTTCCAGCGGTGCGCCCAGCACGAAGTACATTGCGAGACCAACCACCAAAGTGGTCAACAGCGGAATGAGCATCACTGGCATCAAAGAATTCATCCAGCGCGGCACCTTCCATGAGCCGATCCACATTGCGATAAGACCTGCGAGTAGACCTGTGACCAGACCACCGATGAAGCCGGCGCCGACGGTGACAGCGATTGCGCCGCCAGCAAAGCCCGGCGCGATACCAGGGCGGCCAGCCAAAGCGTAAGCAATATAGCCAGATAGGGCTGAGACGATAAAGCCCATGGCGGCTTGGCCGGTGGCAAAGAGCACCGCGCCGATATACAGCAGGAGACCAGAGCGTTCAAAGCTGAGGAGCTCACCGTCGACGTCGACCTCGTGCCCCGGCAGGTTGGTCAGTGAATACTGGGTAGAGATGGCCTGCCAGCCATTGGCCATATCGGCGCCTCCGAATAAAAAGCCCAGTGCTAGTAGCAAACCGCCAGCGGCTACGAAGGGCACCATGTAGGACACACCGGTCATTACGGCCTGCTGGATGCGCTTGCCCCAGCTGAGCTGGCCAGCGGTATCCTCCGTGCCAGAAGAGATTGCTGCGCTACCGCTAACCTTGTGTGAGTTAGGGTTGTTAGCCGCAGCAACGGCTTCGTTCAGCATGACATCAGGTTCGTTGATAGCGCGTTTTACACCGGATTCGATGACGGGTTTTCCAGCGAAGCGTTCGCGGTCGCGTACTCCCACATCGGTAGCGAAGATTACGGCATCAGCGGCGTCGATGACCGATTGTGCAACCGGGGTGTTATTGGACGAGCCTTGGGTTTCTACCGTGAGTTTGATGTCATCGCGCTTTTCTGCGGTTTGGCTCAGGGCGTCGGCAGCCATGTAGGTGTGAGCAATACCTGTGGGGCAGGCGGTGACAGCAACAATGTTCAAAGCTTTCGCAGTGCTTGTCGATGCTTCGCTTGTCGATGCCTCGTTCGTCGACGCCCCCTCTGTTGGACCTGAGCTTGCACTGGTCGGTGCTTTCTTTTCGGCGTTGACGACATCGCTAACTAAAGCGACGATTTCTTCTTCTGAGCTTGCAGTACGAAGCGCGTCGAGGAAATCCTGGCGCACCAGTGCACGCGCAAGCTTGGAAAGAATCTTCAGGTGCGCTTTGCCGCCGCCTTCTGGGGCAGCGATCAGAAATACCAACTCGGCATCGCCATCAGGACCTGCGAAATCTACCGCTTGAGAAAGTCGCGCAAAAGCCAAGGTTGGCTCGCTCACTGCTGCGGAACGGCAGTGCGGGATTGCTACCTTGCCAGGCACTCCGGTGCCAGCTTGGGCCTCACGCTCAATTGCGGGACGCGCTAATTCTTCAACGTTGCTGGCGCGACCAGCGTCGTGAACTAACGTGGCTAGTTGGGTAATTACTGATTCAACTGAGGTGCCTAAGTCTGCGTCTAAAGCGACTAAGTCAGTTCTAATAATATCGGATGCCATGACAGGACTCTCCTTGATTTAAGAAGGGGAAAAAGGGGGCGAATTAATTCAGTTGACGCACATTTGTCTCAGCTAAGTTCAGCATATCCGGAGTCGGAATGGTTGTGCCCGGCAAGGATGTTGCCGCAGAGCCATAAGCAACGGAGTAGCGCAGAGATTCAGCAAGGTCATTACCTGCTTCTTGGGCGAGTAAGAACCCGGCTAAAGAACTATCGCCAGCGCCGACGGTAGAGGCAACTTCAATCGGTGGGGGGCTAGCAATCCAAGCCCCAGTCTCGGTAACCAACAAGGCACCGGCTGCGCCGAGCGTTACCAGCACATAGCCCACACCCTGGGCGTTGACCTTGCGAGCAGCTGCAATAACACCGGAGTAATCGCCACCTTCTGCAGCAGCTTCCAAAGCCAAGCCGTCTTCGCCGACTAATTGGCCAAGCTCCAGCCCATTGGGCTTGATGAGATCTGGAGCTGCGGTCGACAGGTTCTTCGCAATCTCCTCCATGGGCTTATCAGAGGTATCAAGGGCAATCTTGACCTGTGGCGCAGATTTCCGTAGGGCGTTTATGGCCGTGACATAGAAATCAACGGGCACTGCATTAGGCAAAGAACCCGCCATCACCACCCACGAGGCGTTGGCAGCAGCGTGGCAGGTAGCATCGATAAGCTGGCTTTGAGCCTGGCTATCTACCGCTGGGCCTTTGCCGTTGAGCTTGGTAGTACGTCCAGAAGTTTCCGTCACCGTGGTGTTGGTGCGGATATTTTCTGCAATTTCAACGGTCGAGATATCGACATCGATGTCATTGACCAAGGAAATGAAAGGATCATTTTCCGCAGCGGGGATGACAGCTACAGCGGTTTTTCCCGCCAAAGTCACAGCGTGTGCGACATTGATGCCCTTTCCGCCTGCGGCATTGGTCATACTGGCAGCACGATGAACCGTGCCGGGGGTTAGTGGGGAATCCAAAGCGATCGTCGCATCGATGCTCGGATTTGGAGTCAGGGTCACAATCATAAGGCGCGGGGTTCTCCAAAAGTTAGCTATATTGGGTGCAAAGCCATGGACAAAAGCCAAAAAGCTTGAGTTTCCGAATATATGGCGAATACTTGGGGTAATACTCGAGAAAATACTCAATAATATTGATTGTTGCCCGAATGTGTCCGGTTGTCAATGATATTGTGTGGTTAGTTTGTGGGATACACCATTAAAACCCACATATTTAACTTCACATCTCTAATCCGCATCACCTGTTCGCATTGCACACTCGTGCGCCTTCAAGGCGCAGTAGGTGTGCAGGGCGCACAAAGACAAGGGAGAAGAACACACCATGTCAAAGTCCATTAACGGTACTGGCGTTGTTGCCGGCGTTGCCTATGCTCCGGCTGTGTGGGTACGTCCACGACCGGAATTGCCTCAACCTGGCGCTTCAATTGCTGAAGATGCACGGGACAGCGAATTCGAGCGCTTCAAGCAAGCCGCCGAAGTCGTCGCCGACCGGCTGACTACGCGTGCGGAAGATGCTGACGGCCACGCTAAAGAAGTGCTCATCGCTACCGCGGGAATGGCCAAAGACCGCGGCTGGCACAAGGCAGTAAAGAAAAATATTGCCGGTGGACACAACGCTGAATACGCAGTGGTCGGTGCAACCGATAAATTCGTCGCCATGTTTGAAGCCGCCGGTGGAGTAATGGCGGAGCGCACCACCGACTTGCGCGATGTGCGCGACCGCGTGATTGCGCAACTCCGTGGGGAAGATGAACCCGGCTTGCCACATATTGAGGGCGAGGCCGTCCTTTTTGCCGATGACCTAGCCCCAGCCGATACCGCCACTTTGGACACCAATCACGTCAAAGCCCTGGTGACCGAACTAGGTGGTCCTACCAGCCACACGGCAATCATTGCCCGCCAGCTGGATATTCCATGCATCGTTGCCGTGGGCAAATCGCTGCGCGACATCGAATCATCCACCGTCGTCTTTATCGATGGCGCAGTGGGAACCGTGACCACGGATGCCGATGAAGCAGAAGCCCACAAGGCCGTCGCCGACTACAAAGTGCGTGCGGAAAAGGTAGCGCAGTGGACAGGTCCTGCTCAAACCAAAGACGGGCATGCAATCCAAGTACTTGCCAATGTGGCTGATGGCAACGCTGCACGTCTAGCAGCGCAGTCCCAAGCAGAAGGCATTGGCCTTTACCGCACCGAACTATCCTTTCTGTCTGCCAATAGTGAGCCTTCTGTCGATGAGCAGGCCAAGATTTACGGCAAGGTCTTTGATGCGTTCCCAGATTCCAAGGTGGTAGTTCGCACCCTTGATGCTGGTTCGGATAAGCCAATTTCTTATGCGACTTTAGACGATGAAGAAAACCCCGCCCTCGGTGTGCGCGGCCTGCGTATCGCGCGGGATAATGAATCACTGCTTACGCGCCAGCTGGATGCCATTGCCCAAGCAGCAGCACAGCGCAATGAAAAGGCTCAAACCTGGGTCATGGCTCCGATGGTCGCAACCTCGACAGAAGCACAATGGTTTGCTGAACTATGCCGCGAACGTGGTCTGGTGCCTGGCGCGATGGTGGAAGTACCGGCTGCAGCCTTGATGGCCGATACCATCATGCCACACCTAGATTTTGTCTCCATTGGTACCAATGACTTAACCCAGTACACGATGGCGGCTGACCGACTGTCGCCACAGCTGGCCTATCTGACTGACCCCTGGCAGCCAGCAGTGTTGCGTTTGATCCAGCACACCTGCATTGGCGGCGCAGATAACAACGTGCCAGTCGGAGTGTGCGGTGAAGCAGCAGCCGATCCTATCTTGGCCTGCGTGCTTGTGGGCCTGGGCGTGAACTCACTATCGGCAGCATCCACCGCCATAGCCGGTGTGGGTGCACAACTGGCTGAAGTAACCCTTGAGCAGTGCCAGGAAATGGCCGAAGCGGCCATTATGGCTCCCGGTGCACCAGAAGCACGCGAAGCAGTTCGCGCGCTGTTAGACGGCTACGCCTCTTAAGAAAGATTTAAGCAAGCAGGCATCGGGGGAGCCTGCTTGCCAAGTTACTGACCTAGCTACGCGCTAGGTCATCTACGACAACAACATCGATCTCGCGATCCCGTAGTGAATTTAAAAATATCTCTGAGGCACCGCTATCAGTGATGACAACATCAATCTCTGACAAGGAAGCGAAACTGACTAGGTAATCAGTTCCCAACTTGGAAGAGTCACACAGCACCACAACCTTGTGTGCATTGGTGACAAAAGCTGATTTAATCGCGGCCTCTTGCGCATCTGCAGTAGACAAACCGTGATCGAGCGTCAAAGCATTGGTGCCGATAAAAGCCACATCAGCGCGCAGCAGAGCCATGGTGCGCAGCGCAGTATCACCGACGACAGCCTGCGTTATGGCGCGAACCGTACCTCCGAGCAACTGCACATATTGCACCCCATTATTGGCCAAAGACAAAGCGATGGGCAGGCTATTAGAGACAATGGACAGCTGGTGTGCTGCCGGGGTTTGGCCAATGAGGTCAGCTACGGCGCTGGTGGTAGTACCCGCATCTAAAAAGATGCTGCCGGTGCCCTGCGGTAAAAACTCCATCGCTGCGCGGGCAATCGCCATCTTGGCAGTAGTAGCAGAACGCAGCCGGGAATCAAGAGTCAGCTCCGAGGTCTGGAAAGACTGGGAGGCAACAGCACCGCCGTGGACGCGATGCACAACGCCCTCACGGTCCAGCACGGCTAAATCACGACGAATAGTCTCTGCCGTAACGTCGAAGCGCTCGGACAACTCGGTGACGTTGACGCGGCCTTCAACTGCAGTCATTGAAGCAATCTGTCGGCGTCGCTCCTCAGCGTACATTTAGCATCCCTTCCCGCATTGGGCAATAGTCAATTGAAAACTAGGTCACATCGCGCCGTATCGGTATTAAACCCACGTCATGTCTACTCGGTTGGGGTGTAAGAGAGTAAGGCAAAAGTAAATGTGGATTCTTGTCCTAATTGGGGCAGTGTTGTCTCCAGAATGCCATGAAATTCAGAACTAAACACAGATCGTGCACTGTCGCCATGTCACTAATTAGAGCTATAGCCAGTACAGACGCCGGCATTCTTAACGGTCAGCGCGCTAACAGTCACCAAAGCAATGTGGGATTGTCTGTGAATGAGAGCAGAAGCAAACAACCCATTCGGGGGGAGTATGACATGTCTATCCCACATTTGCCGACAATAAAAAAGACCGTATCCCCACTTTCGTGGAAATACGGTCAAAGATATGCCCAAAAGCTAGATCTTGCGGATAACAGAGACGACCTTGCCCATAATCTTGGCATCATCACCTGGAATGGGGGCAAAAGCCTCATTGTGCGGAAGCAGCCACACGCCACTGGAGTCCTGGTGGAATTCCTTCACGGTGGCTTCTTCGTTGTCTAGCAAAGCTGCAACAAAGTCACCAGATTCAGCTGTTGGCTGGGAGCGGATAATGACCCAGTCGCCGTCCAGGATTGCTGCATCCTTCATGGATTCACCAACTACCTTGAGCATGTAGAGCTCACCCTTGCCTACGATGTCATCGGGCAGTGGGTAGTACGCGTCAACATTTTCTTCCGCGGTAATAGGTGCGCCAGCCGCAATACGTCCAACCACGGGAATGTAACTCACGCTGGAAGCGGTCTCGGGCAAAGCATCTTCAACTACGGGCTCTGCAGCAGGCTTGCGGCCTGGCTTCGATTCATCATCCATAGCAAATTGGCGAAGATCGACAGCGCGAGGCTTATTGGGGTCACGGCGCAAGAAGCCCTTTTGTTCGAGCTGGTTGAGCTGGTAAGCAACCGACGAAGTTGACTGCAGTCCAACCGCATCTCCGATTTCGCGAATGCTTGGTGGATATCCGCGCAGTACGACCGCGTCTTTGATGACTTCGAGAATTCGACGTTGGCGTGGTGAAAGTTCGGAAATGTCGGGCCGGGGAGTAATACCTCGGGGTTTAGCCATTTTAGCTCCTTGGATATCTAAGCCGGTATCCAAAATCTTGGGTACTGGCCGGCTTAGCTCGATTGAACTTAGAACAGTGACTGCGAGATTTTGGTAGACGGTGAAACTTGCCTGTTTTAATCGATACTCCATTTGTATCACGTTTTGCACCCATGTTCGACTATTTCGCGCCCGGTGTGGACAAAGTTTCGAAATCCTGTTATAAATCGAACATAGATAAATAATCGAACAGTTGCGCGAATGGACATCTGGAGTGTCTAGGAAGTTAGATAGTGTCACTTGCGTAACCGAAAGGATAACATCATGGCTATTGCTCTTAATCGCGGAAATGCTCATTCAACTCGTTCTTCCTTGAAGTCAATCGCACGCGCGGGACAAACTCCTGCTGCATCTGTATGGGAGCCTGCAGTGCGTGAACCACGCGTCAACCGAGTCCGAACTCTCGACTCAGTCGCTAGAACACCACAACGAAATGCTTTCGAACAGGCGCGTTCTTTCGAGTCTGTTGAGGCTTCTGAATCTATGGGTCGCTGGGAAAGCGTTCGAAGCAACCTGGCTCTCGGTGCTGTGTTCGGTGCGGCAGTATTTTCTAGCATTTTATTCGCTGGCTTTAATGCCTCAGATGAGCCAGTAACCCCTGCACCAACCGTTAGCTCTTCGTCTTTTTCCCACAGCGTGCAAACTCGCTAAAAGCTTTCCTACACCCGGGCCACATCCCAAACTGATAGACCATTTGGGTAGTCCGTAGTGGATTCGGACAGGGCAGTACACTAGTTCTAGTATTAAAACCCCTCGCACGGTTAGTACGTGTTGGGAATTCTACGTAAGGACGCTTGGTGTACTGCCCATTTTGTCATCATGAACAATCCCGTGTCATTGACTCTCGTGTCATCGATGCCGGCTCATCAATCCGCCGGCGCCGCGAATGCGCATCATGTCGCGGTCGATTTACCACCATTGAAAAAGCCATCCTTCTAGTGGTCAAACGCAATGGCTTAGCAGAGCCCTTTAGCAGCGATAAACTTATCCGCGGTGTTCGCCGAGCATGCCAGGGTCGCGATGTTAGCGATGATGCGCTCAAGCGCTTAGCGCAAGAAGTAGAAGAGCGCGTGCGCAGTCACGGCAGTTCCCAGGTCAATGCCAACGACATTGGTTTAGCGATCTTGGATCCACTGCGTGACCTCGATGAGGTTGCTTACCTGCGCTTTGCATCTGTGTATAAATCTTTCGACAGCGCCGATGATTTCGAATCTGAAATTCGACTTATGCGCCGGCGTGAGCGCGACGTCTAAGCCGAATCGGGATTTCTTAGAGTTTGTCTACAGCCTTTTGAATCCGCCGCAGGGATACGGCATGCGCAGTGCCAAGGCGCTGCGCAAAAAGGGAGACACGCAGCTCTTGTATCATCCAGCGAATAGCTTTGACCTCGCGTGAGCGGGCTCGACCAGCTGGCAGATTACGCAGCTTATTGTCCAAGTAGGCATTGGCATTGTCGATCTCTGCCTGACGGTCAGCATCCTTGTCTGGGTCATGGCCCATTTCTTCCAAGCGGATGAGCATCGCTTGCAAATAGCGGGGGAGATGCCGCAAGTGCTCAATGCCGTGAATAGTCACTGCATGCTTCGGCAGCAGAAATTCTATTTGTTTGACCATGTCATCAATTGCAGGCCCAGTCCACTTCTTCAGCTCATCGGCCACGCGTGAGTATTGCACCATCGCAGGCGCCAAAGCAACGATGGATTGTCGTACCCGCCCAGGCACTTGTGGCTTAACCTTTTCTTTTAACGCCTTGAACTTATCAGGAGAGCGAACAGGTCCGCCGGCGTCCATCATGACATCGCGAATTGCGGCAACGCGCGCATCATTGACTAATTCCTCAGCGCCATAGTTATCGATGGCCACACGCTGCTGTAGAGGCAAACCCTTGATCATCTGCGTTGTGTTCACGGAGATTTCACGCATGAGCAAAGTCAGCGTAGTGGTTATCATCGCGGAGTCAGCTGCGGCTTTCGTCGCGTGGACTTTAACGGCAATTCCATCTGGTGTGGTCACTAGTGCCGGGTATGCGACAACCTCGTGGCCATCGACCACGGTGGCGACTTCTTCGTCCACGCTGCCTAGAGTCTCTTCTGTCCATTCGTTAACAGCAGCAGACTCTTGGGCACGGCCGAGCTGCGATACTGAAGAACTAATGGATCCTGCTTGGCGCTTGACCAGCTGAGCTAAGTCCCTATCCGAGTCAATAACCTTGCCCTTTTTGTCCACTGCAGCGAAGTTGAACTTCAAGTGTGCGGGCAAAGCCTCAGGCCGGAAGTCGGAAGCAGAGATTCCTGAACCGCCTAAATCGCGCAAGACATCAGCTAATTGCTGCACTAAGCGTCCTTGATAAGGGATCAACTTATCCAAAGCCCGGCGCGCAAATTCTGGCACGGGTACCACGGAGCGGCGCAAAGCCTTCGGCAATGTGCGCATCAACTCTGTGACAAGTTCTTCTCGCAAGCCCGGCACGAGCCAATCGAAGCCCTCTTTGTCTAAGCCCGCTAATAGTGGCACGGGCACCATTAAGGTGACACCGTCCATGACGTCGCCTGGTTCGAAGCGATAGGTCAGCTCCAAGTCAATGGAGCCTTGCTTCCAATGATCAGGAAAGGCATCCTCGGTAACTGCTGAATCGTCGTTGAGTAGTTCTTCGGGGTCAAAGTCTAAGAGCGCGGGATTTTTGTGGCGTTCCTTCTTCCACCATGAGTCGAAGTAGCGCCCAGTTGTAATCTTGGCCGGCAGGCGCTTGTCGTAGAACTCAAAGAGCGTATCTTCGTCGACAACAATGCCGCGTCGGCGTGCTTTTTCCTCATACTGGCTTGCATCCTCAAGCTTCTTGACGTTGTCGTGGAAGAAGTGGTGGTGGGTATTCCAGTTGCCACCAATCAGTGCTTCTCGAATAAACATATCGCGAGCAGCCACCGGATCGATGCGGTGATACGGCACAATGCGGTCGGCTACGACCGTGACGCCGTAGAGCGTAGAGCGCTGCGTTGCCATGGCGGCTGCACGCTTAGTGGACCACGTTGGTTCGGAATAGTTGTGACGCAGGAGATTCCCAGCCAAAGACTCCACCCATGCCGGGTCAATTTTGGCAACATCGCGTGCCCAGAGACGTGAAGTCTCCACGAGCTCTGCAGCCATAATGAACTCTGGTGGCTTCTTTGCAAGAGCCGAACCAGGGAAGATTAAGAACTTTGTATTACGTGCGCCATAGAATTCCTTGGAATTGCCATCGCGGGCACCGATATTAGACAACAGACCCGAAAGCAAGGACTGGTGGATTTGGTCATCGCGGCGATTGGTCTCTGTAGCAGTCCAGCCCATCTGCTTGGTAACCCCTTGCAGCTGGCGCACCAAGTCGAACCATTCCCGGATGCGCATGTAGTGCAAAAATTCTTTCTTCATGCGCTTACGAAAGGCATTGCCCGACATTTCATCGCGAGAATCCTGGATGTAATCCCACAGCTTAAGCATGGACAGGAAATCAGAGGTTTTATCTTTAAAGCGCGCGTGCGCCTGATCCGCTTGTGCCTGGAATTCAAGGGGACGCTCGCGCACATCCTGGATGGTCATGGCAGCGACGATCACCATGACATCGTTAAGCACTCCCAGCTTGTGAGCTTCGACCAGCATGCGTGCCATGCGCGGATCAACCGGGATGCGTGCCAGGTCTTTGCCCACGGTGGTCAGCTTTGGCAGCCCATCCTGCTCCTCGTCTTCTAGGGCCGATAGCTCGTGCAAAACCATCAGGCCATCGCGTATAGCTTTGGGCTCAGGGGGTTGGACAAAGGGGAATTTCTCGATCGCGCCCAAACGCAGCGAGACCATTTGCAAGATGACACTCGCTAGGTTGGTGCGCAAGATCTCCGGGTCCGTAAATTCAGGACGCGATGAGAAGTCTTCTTCGGAGTAAAGACGAATGGCGATGCCGTCGGCGACACGGCCACAGCGGCCCGAGCGCTGATTGGCTGAAGCTTGTGAAATCGGTTCAATGGGCAGGCGTTGAACCTTCGTGCGCGTGGAGTAGCGAGAGATACGCGCGGTGCCAGTATCCACGACATAGTGAATGCCGGGGACCGTCAGAGAAGTTTCAGCGATATTGGTTGCTAAGACAATGCGGCGGGAAGAATGCGGGCTAAAGACGCGGTGCTGTTCTTGGTTAGACAAGCGCCCATACAGGGGAGTGACTTCCACCCCGCGCCAGTGGCGTGCCTCAATAGCCTCCATGGCGTCGCGGATATCACGCTCTCCTGGGAAGAAACAGAGGATATCTCCACTGCCTTCTTTCATAAGCTCAGCGATCGCCTCACACAATCCATCGAGTGGATCTTGATCGACTAACTTGCCCTCGTGCTCAAACTGCAAGGGGCGATAGCGAATCTCGACAGGGTACGTACGCCCCGATACCTCAATGATTGGAGCTGGTTTGCCTTCTTGATCGGCAAAGTGCTCAGCAAAGCGCTCCGGGTCAATGGTTGCAGAGGTAATGATGACTTTCAGATCTGGCCGACGCGGCAAAAGCCTCTTGAGGTAGCCCAGGAGAAAGTCGATATTTAAAGAGCGTTCATGCGCTTCATCGATGATGATCGTGTCATAGGCTTTCAGGAAACGATCCCTTTGCATCTCCGCCAACAAGATACCGTCGGTCATCAGCTTTACAGCAGTGGTATCTGTTACTCGGTCATCAAAACGAATCGCATAACCGACCGATTCGCCCACATTTTGGCCTAGTTCATCAGCGATACGCTCAGCGACGGTGCGCGCAGCTAGTCGACGGGGCTGCGTGTGCCCGATTAAGCCGCGACGTCCGCGACCGAGTTCTAAACAAATCTTCGGGATCTGCGTGGTTTTGCCCGAACCGGTTTCACCAGCGATGATGACCACTTGATTTTTAGCAATCGCTTCTGCAATGTCATCTTTACGGGCACTAACCGGCAAAGCTTCGGGATATTCAATGGCTGGCACGTGGGCATCGATAAGCTCAACGCGTCCGACCGCTTTATCGATATCCGCGCCAATGGCTGCAAGTGCCTGTGGAGCACGTGCTTTGCTTAAGCGACGGCGAAAAGAGCGCTCATCCGTCAAAGGGACGTGCGCTAAACGCTCATACAACTGGTTACGGGTTGGAGCGCTGGAAGATTTAGGGGAATTATCGCTTCGTGAGTTACTCATGGCTAGTGGGAAATGATACCCGCAATTAGATTCTTTCCCCACTTGCTAAAAGCACAGGGGAGCGTTCCAGAAAGTTCCGTGTATGAAACAATTAGAAATATGCTGAGGCGGTAGCGTGGGAGGAAAGCGCCGCACAGGCAACGCAAAAGAGACAATCGAGGGAGCAGGAGTAGAAATTGAGCACTCCATATAACGGTGGGAACAACGACCACGGCAATGAGCCTGATGGTAACGGCGATGACGGATTTGGAGACCTGCCGCGCTACGGTGCAACCAACCACCCTGAGGACCAACCTGGGTACGGAAAATCAGAGCCCAACTATTCCTCCGGCTATGACTCCGCCTACGGCACAAATGGCTATAGCGGCGCCCAATTCGGTGGCCCAGGCTATTCAGGCCAGCCTGAAAATGCTGCTGGCTATTCCAACAACCTCGTGCAAACCAATGGCCAACTACAGATTTTCAGCGCCATTGGCTTCGGATTCAAGCGTACATTCTCTAACGGCAAGCTGTGGTTGTTGGGAGCGCTAGCTTTCCTTGCCTTGTCTGTAGTCCTAGGTTTCATCGCCGGTGCCTTCAACGCACCTGTATCAACTAATGGCAGCATGCAAATCGGGACGGATATTGCGAGCAATATCGTCGGATTGCTCACTTTGCTGCTGATGCCTTTCCTCTACCGCCTAGCAACCCATGAAGTTGATACCCGTGCGACCGGATGGTCCTCCATTGGCAAAGACGTCCATTACTGGCCAGCAATCGCCATTACCGTAATTTTGTGGCTAATTAGCCTGGTGATCACGTTCCTCTTCATCGACCAAACATTCAATGACTTTATCGCCCAAGTAGAAGCTGCGGGCACAGATGAACAAGCAGTTATCGACGCAGTGAATGAGAATGTGGGTAGCTTGCTTGGCCTGTCTGCCCTGTTACTCTTTGGCACTTTGTTGCTTACCCCGCTGTATCAGCTGATGGTCTGGTATGCCGCTGATGGGCGCGCCGGGTTCGGTCAAGCAATTGTCCAAGGGTTTAAAGCAGGCGCTTCGAACTACCTGCGCTTGCTTGGCTTTAACGTGGTCATGGGCATTATTATGTTCTTCATCATTATGGTCACCTTCGGCATCGGCACCATCATTGCGCTGCCGGTATATCTCCTTGCGCAAGCACACGCCTACCGCCAAATTGCGGGCGGACCAGTTCCCGATGACAGCATCGTGCGCCGGTAATAATGGTCAAGTAGAAATAGGCGCATAAACAAACGCACTGTGGATTCGGATTCCACAGTGCTTTTTATTTGCTCGGCGTGATTAAGATATCTGGCTTAACCGATTTTTTCTGCCAAGACTTTGCGGGAGCGCGCAACGGCTGCCTCGAAGGCCTGGACAACAAGCTCCCCAAAGTGGCGGAATTCTTCGCTCCGCGCTGCAGATGCGCGAAAGACCAAGCCGATTTCACGCTCGGCAACAACATCATCTCTAAAAGTTGCAAGGTTGAGTTTGTCGTTGGTGTACTCAGTGGCGATGGCAGATTCAGGCAAAAGGGTAGAGCCAAGTCCGCCCAGGACCAACTGGATAATCGTGGTCAATGATGACGCACGGGTAATGGAGTTGGTGGCATCAGATGGGTTGAGATCCGCGCGGCGGCACAAGTCCATGATTTGGTCTCGCAAGCAATGACCATCATCGAGAAGCAATAGCTCTAAATCTTTAATCTGGGACAAAGTCACATCAGTATGACCGGATAGAGGATGACCTTCCGGAAGCACAATTGAAAAACGCTCACGGTACAAAGGCACAGAGACCAACCCAGAGCCTTCTGCCGGCAAGGCAATGATAGCCATATCCAGCTGCCCGTCACGAAGCTTCTGCGTTAGGTGAGTGGTTTGTTCCTCGACAATGCGAGGCTCAAGATCGGGAAACTGCGTCTTAATATCAGTCAAGATTTGTGGCAAGATATAGGGAGTAACCGTCGGGATCATGCCGATGGTCAACGGGCCCGCGAGTTCTCCATGAGTACCGCGCGCATGCGTGAGGAAGATATCAGCTGCTTCCAACGTAGCTTTCGCATAAGGCAAAAGGCGCTCCCCAGCAGAAGTGACGATAACCTTGCGAGTTGAGCGCTCAATGAGCTGAATTTCGAGTCCTTGCTCAAGCGCGACCAAAGCTTGGGAGAGGGAAGGCTGAGAAATCCTCAGCTTCTGAGCGGCCGTACCAAAGTGCTTATTCTCCGCAATGGTAACGAAGGTCCGCAGCTGCGCCAGGGTAGGACGGTACTCTTTATCGAACATGCCTATAACTCTACACGAGCAGCATGTGCAAACTATAAATGCAGGTGCTATTGATAATGGTTTCAACTATATGCAGGTTAAGTGGACATAAATTTCATACACGTGATTAGTATTGGGTAAAAACTTTTAAGAATTGATAAAGGCGGCGAATATAATGGAAAATCCAGAACTGCGGGATTTGAAACAAAGAATTCCCCACTATGCCAAAAGCCAACAGCGCAACTTAGAAGTGTTGCTCAATTCTTCGGTGCTTACGCCGCAGCAAAAGTGGGGATGCTTGCTTGTATCCGCGGCGCTATCCAAAAACGCCTATTTGCTCAAGACTATCGATGCCCAATCCCAGAAGTTTCTAAGCGATACGGCCAAAGAAGCTGCTCTGGCATGTATCGCCACAATGACGTTGAACAATTGCGGGTTTAGAGCCAAGCACTGGTTGGGCACCGATTTTGAAGACGTGAGATTTGGGCTGCGCAACACCGTGGATTTAAAGCCAGGTATCAGCCAAGCAGACTGCGAAGTCTGGGCAATCGCCGCTTCCGCGATAAATGGCTGTGAACAGTGCATTCAAGCTCACAGCCAAACCGGTCAGGACGAAGGCCTAAAAATTGAACAATTATGGGAAGCCGTCAAGATTGCTTCTGTTATTAGCTCGCTTGCGCAAATCTTGCACGTTCACGAGGTAATAGATAACTAGTACTCGATTCTTAGGCTGGATAGACGAACTTCACCAGCTTCATCAGAAGCATCCAAATCAACGGTCGCTACCAACTGATATCCATGATCGCCTGCTGGATCTTTGATAATCTGGCGTACCTCCCAAGCCCTGCCTGAGGTATCTCCCAGTCGGAAGAATTCCTTTCCGCGTGCTTCCGGGCCGGTTTCCATGTCGTCATACTCATCGAAGTAATCATCCAAGGCAGCTCCGAAATCAGGGATGTCCTCAAGATAATCAAGCATCTCTTCCAGACGGTCTTCTTTTTCGAAGGCAAAAAGCTGCACGATGCGGAAGAGATAGTTGCGAACCATGATCGTAAAAGCGCGGCGGTTGGACGTTAATAGCGTTGGGTCCTCGACGCCGAAAGCTAGCTCGCGATCGAGGGTTTCTTGAGAAATCGGGGAGTCTTCCCCGGTCATCTCTGCCCACTCATCAACCAGCGAGGAGTCCACTTGGCGGATAAGCTCTCCCAGCCAAGTGATGACATCGGATAGCTCCTCAGTCATGTACTCATCCGGAATTGATTGACGCAAGGTCCGCCACGCATCGGTGAGATAGCGCAAGATTACGCCTTCCGAACGGGCCAGCCCATAGCTAGCCACCAGATCGGAGAAAGTCATTGCGCTTTCGAGCATGTCACGAACGACAGACTTAGGCGCTAGCTCAAATTCCTTTACCCACGGATTCGACTCTGCAAAGGTGTCATAGGCTTGCTCTAGCAATTCTTCTAGCGGCTTTGGCCAGGTGATATCTTCTACGATCGCCATGCGTTCGGTGTAGTCAACGCCGTCAGCTTTGAGCGCAGCGATTTCTTCGCCACGTCGCTGCGACTGCTGAGCTTGTAAGACCTGGCGCGGATTATCCAGAATCGATTCGAAGACAGAGATGACGTCGAGATAAAAAGTCGGTGACTCCTTATCCAACAACGACAGTGCAGCGAGCGCAAACGGCGACAGCGGCTGATTTAACGCAAAGTCACGCGGAAGCTCACGCACTAGGTGGTAGGGGCGTCCGTAGATATCCAAGCCCTTGGTAGAACGCTGCACAAGCCCTGCGTTCAGCAAGCCACGGAAGAGATCCAGTGCAGTCAAAATATGCTTGTTTTGCTGCACGCGGGTGTCATGGTTAGTGCGCAGCAAATGTTTCATGTGCTCATAGCCATCACCATGACGGGCTAAGACATTGAGCAGCATGGAGTTAGAGACTCGAAACTGCGAGGTCAATTGCTCAGGCTCTGCATGAATGATGCGATCAAAAGTTTTCTCTGACCACGTCACTGTGCCATCACGCGGGGCCTTCTTCTTCAGCTTTTTCAACTTGGCAGGGTCAGAAGAGAGACGCTGGCGAGCCTTTGCATTTTCAATCTCATGCTCGGGTGCTTCTACAACCACGGTGCCTTCCGTGTCATAGCCTGCACGACCCGCACGACCCGCAATCTGGTGGAACTCGCGGGACTTCAAGATCCGTTCGCGACGACCATCGTATTTTGCCAGGCCAGTCATAAGCACTGTGCGGATGGGAACGTTAATACCCACGCCGAGAGTATCCGTACCGCAGATTACTTTGAGCAGGCCTTTTTGAGCCAGACGCTCGACCAAACGGCGATATTTAGGCAGCATGCCAGCATGGTGAACACCAATGCCGCGACGCACCAACTTGGATAAATCCTTGCCAAAAGCGGTGGTGAAACGGAAAGTGCCAATCTCTTCTGCGATGCGCTGCTTTTCTTCCGGAGTTATCAGCCCAGATAGGGAAGTAAGCGCCTGTGCACGCTCAGAAGCCTCGCGCTGAGAGAAATGCACAATATAGATAGGGGCCTTTCCAGCATCCAAAAGCTCTTGCACAGTTTCATGAACTGCCAAGAAGGTATAGGAGAAATCCAATGGAACTGGGCGAGTGGTGCCACCTACGAAAGTGGTGTTGCGCCCTGTTCGTTGGGTGAGATCTTTTTCTAGCCACTCGGTATTGCCCAAGGTTGCGGACATTAGCAAAAATTGCGCCTTGGGCAGCTCCAGCAAGGGAACTTGCCATGCCCAGCCGCGGTCCGGCTCGGAGTAGTAGTGAAATTCATCCATTACTACTTGGTCGATTTTTGCTTCTGCACCATCACGCAGCGCGATATTGGCAACGATTTCGGCAGTGGCGGCAATAATGGGCGCATTCCCGTTGACCGTGGCATCACCGGTCATCATGCCGACATTCTCTGGGCCAAAGATTTCACACAGGGCAAAGAATTTTTCGCTCACCAAAGCTTTAATCGGCGCAGTATAAAAGGACCGCTGGCCGCGTGCCATCGCAATAAAGTGCGCGGCATTGGCCACCATGGATTTACCGGAGCCAGTCGGAGTTGCCAGGATGACGTTATCGCCGGCTAACAGTGCAAGCGATGCTTCTTCCTGGGCGGGGTAGAGAGAAATCCCTCGCTGATCGGTCCACGAGACAAATGTGTCCCAAACCGCGTCATCAACGAGGGATTCAGGTACTTCTTGCAAGTCAGGCAGCATCTGGGAGAGGTTCACCCATCCCAGCTTAGCTACGTCCCTTGTTAGAAGTCATCCTCAGGGTCGGAGTCCTTGCCGTCTTCAGAATCATTTTCTAAGAAATCATCCGCGGTGTCTATATCCGCGAGGAAACGTTGGAACTCTGCTCCAAGCTCTTCACCACTTGGCACATGCTGCTCGCCCGGCATGATCGCCTGTGGATGTTCATTGCGGTAACGCTCCATATAAGCGTCATATTGATCCTCTAAGGAGTGAACGACCTGAACAATTTCCTCAGAATCATTGACCTGCTCTTCAAGCTGGATATTAACCCGTTCAATGTCATGCTCTAAGGACTTCAATGGCAGGTTCAGCCCTGCTGCCTCAGATACCGCGTCCAATAGCTGGTGAGTGGCATGTGGATATGGGGACGAGGACAAGTAGTGCGGAACGTGTGCGGTATATCCAGCGACATTACGGCCAAGTTGCGCAAGTTCCTTTTCGATGAATAAGGAAGCAGAACCTGGAACAATCATCTTGGATTCCATACGCACCATGCGAGAAACCAACTCAGCAGAGTTTCCATGCGCAGTAACTACCAAAGGACGTGTGTGTGGCACGGGCATCGGCGCAGCGTACAGACAGATGGTGTTTTTAACATCAAAGCGCGTTACTAACTCTGCAACGGCCTTGGTAAAAGACTCCCACCGTAGATCCGGCTCGGGTCCAGAAAGCAGCAGAAAAGGCTTGCCTTCAGTGTCCTTGAGCACGCGAATATCTAGATCCAAAGATTCAATTTCCACGGGCTGGTCATTATCAATCGTGACCGCAGGGCGACGGGAGCGATAATCAATGAGCTCATCGCTATTAAATGTTGCTAACGGGCGTGATTCTAAAGCAGCCTTGAGGTGATCAGCGCTGGATTCAACCGAAAGGCCGGCATCGGCATAGCCGTGCATTGCCACTACCAGCGTTGGCCCCTCATCAACCGACGGTGCGGGATATTCCAACTCATACATGCGACGTTCGTTATCTTGCATGATAAACCTCCTCTTACTACCACGTTCAACACACTTAATGGATAAAGTATTCCGGGTATTGCTCCGTGCTAACCGTGGTGGTTGTCCAACTATTCTAGGCTAAAGGCCAACTTTGATGTGTCAGGTTGACGCGGATTCGTCGAAGCGTTGGGCCAAATTGTGGATAACTATGATGACACATCAGCAAAACGGCTAAGTTATCCACAGGTTTCTGGTCTCGTGTTGCTTTGCCCTAGTGCGCTCAGAGAAAGTCAGCGAATCTTAAATCATGACAAACTCTTCAACACTTCGAACCCCTGGACAACTACTAGCAAATATCCCTGGAATCCTCGGATTCTATCCCTCTGACTCTATCGTGTTAATGGCTTTTGAAGAAAGCGACGGCGATCTAACCCTTGGCCCTACACTGCGCTTCGACATCGCCGATTTGAGCGCAACCTTGACCAAAGCCTTAACAGCAATCGATCATCACCGCTGCGTGTTCATCATGCCTTTCGCCATCACCTCGTCGACTGGATCTGACATCCAGCGCATTGCACAGGAAATCTTTAACCATGCAGAACTTCTAGACATGCCCATCACCGCGCTATGGCACACAGCCGAAATTGCCGACGGTGAACCGTTTGCTGCCATTGAACGTGACCTCAGTGAAATTTCAGAAGAACTACGAGAGATTGAAGAAATGCCTAGAGATTGGAAAAACGGACACATTGACCAGGTAGTCAGCGCTGTAACCATGGAACCTTTCATCCGCGAGGGGCGCTTGCCCGGATATGACCGAGACGAAGCGCATGCTCCACTGCACCGACGCAACCACATCATTGATGCCGACACTTTGGAGCTGATACAAGGACAAGCACTACACGCGGCAGCAATAATGCACGATAAAGACAGCCTTGTAAATCCCCGATATGGATACGGACTAGAGGACTTGCTCAAAGAATGCGAGGAGCTGATATTCCAAGCATCCACCTATGGCTTTGATGCTGCTGATAGCTGCCTGCACGATCTCGGGCTTTTGGGCTCAGCTGCCATGACGATGGGTAACACCTATGTCCGTGACCTCACTGCAGCCACCTATTTGGACCATCCGGAAGAAACTGCAGCGATCATGCTTGCTACCTCGCAGTCTTTTAGCGGAGTTATCCGCAATAACGCACTGTGTATGTATGCCGCGGCCCAAATCAAACGCGGCATGCCTATGTATGCCGGCATGGCACTGGGGGCTTCACAAAGTGCGGACCACGACCACTCACTGACATCTTTAATGCTGCAGTGCTATCTCAACGGGCTAGCTACAAACTGCGTGGACAATATCAACCAAGGAAGTGCTAATGCACGCAGTCATTACTACCGGAAACTAGCGCAAAGAACGAGTGATTCGGCAAAGAGCGAAGATGAGGCCGGCACCGACAACTTTGACGATGCCGCCTAGTTAAAAGCTACTTTGCGATGCGCGAAGCGGAGTGCGCGCGATCACCTAATTGACGGGTGAATTCCCAAGCATCCGTAACAATCGTGTGAAGGTCGGTACGCTGTGGGTTCCAGCCGAGCTCGGACTTGATGCGCTCGGAAGACGCAATCAAGGTAGCTGGGTCGCCTGCGCGCCGGGGTGCAACTTCGGCTGGAATGGGGTGGCCCGTAACCTCGCGGCAGGTTTCAATAACTTGCTTGACGGAGTAACCGTCACCTGAGCCGAGGTTGAAGATCCGATGCTCTCCGGGGGCATTAGCTTCTAAAGCGAGCAGGTGGGCATCTGCAAGGTCACGGACATGGATATAGTCGCGCACAGCGGTGCCGTCGATGGTGTCCCAGTCATCGCCAAAAATGAAAATCTTGTCACGGTGCCCCAGGGCTACCTGTAAGACGATGGGGATGAGGTGGGTTTCAATTTCGCGGTTCTCGCCAATGGAGCCATAAGCGCCAGCGACATTGAAGTAGCGCAATGACGTTGCTTTGAAACCATAAGCCTTAGCGTAGGAAGTGATCATGTAGTCAATAGCCAGCTTGGATGCGCCATAAGGATTAGTCGGCTGCGTCGGCATATCTTCGGTGATGGGAACCTGCTCGGGCTCGCCATATGTTGCCGCGGTAGAGGAGAAGACTAAGTTATCGACGGAATTCGCGCGCATCGCCTCGAGCAGCGTCAAAGTGGTGACGACATTGTGCTGCCAGTATTCTGCCGGCATTTCTACGGATTCGCCAACAAGCGAGCGAGCCGCAAAGTGCACGACGCCATCGAAGCCGCCTTGTGCCAGCACCTCTGCTGCCAGATCGGCAACATCGCCCTCGACCAAAGTAGCTTTTGCTGGCACTGCCTCGCGGTTGCCTGTTGAAAAATTATCAATAATGGTCACGTCATGACCTGCTTCGAGCAAAGTTGCAGCACACACGCTGCCAACATAGCCAGCGCCGCCAGTAACTAGTAGTTTCATCTCAGACCTGCCAAGTGTTTGGAAATTCATGAACGTGATCACGCTGCGTAGTCCGCCCACGAGAAAACGAAGGTAGGCGATGCCTTAAACACAGTGCCTTTAAAACGTTAAAAGGGTTCGAACCTAACTGAAAGGTTCGAACCCTTTTGGGATAGGCGCAGACTAACGCAGAGCCACGCGAATAGCGTGGGCGTAATCGTCTGCCAATTGTACCTGTCCACCCTCAGCGTTGGTGAGAGTGACTACGCCACCTTCTTGGCGAACAGTGACATCAGCGCCGACATTCATGCCAGCAGCAAAGAGATTCTCGAAAGCATCACCGTCGTACTGGATGATCTCATTGATCTGCGTAATGGTTGCTTCAACATCTTCACCATGTGGAAGATCAATCGCGCGCTTATCGTCATTAAACGGTGCGGAAACTGCGCCGAGCTTCTCCAAGCCCGGAATCGGGTTTCCGAAAGGAGACAAGGATGGGTCATCAATGACTGCAACCACGCGGCGTTCGACATCCTCACTCATGACGTGCTCCCAGCGACAGGCCTCATCGTGTACCTGGTGAATATCGAGCCCCAAGACGTCGGTCAATAAACGCTCCGCGAGACGGTGCTTGCGCATCACAGAAGTCGCGTGCTCGCGTCCTTCTGGAGTCAAGTCAAGACTGCGGTCTGGGCGCACGTGCAAAAGTCCGTCGCGCTCCATGCGCGCAACCGTTTGGGAAACGGTTGGACCAGATTGTTCGAGACGCTCCGCAATGCGTGCGCGCAAAGGAACAATGCCTTCTTCTTCTAGTTCATAGATAGTGCGCAGATACATCTCAGTGGTATCGACTAAGTCCCTCACGTGGCGACCCTTTCAGCAACAAAAAACAGTTAATTACTTACACACTAGCGCATTTCTCCCGCCAAGACCTTTACGGTGCGCTAAGCGCCCACGGGATAAAAGTTCGCGACTAAGTGCTGTTATTGGAAGTTATGATATGTTTCGGCGGATATAAAAGATTATGTTTTAATTTAGCACAAATTGGCAACTCTGTTCCATTAGCGCAGTGCGCTGGGCTTTAAGGAAGAGTTTGCGTTGAAGCAGTAAAAAATCCACCGCCGCAACACTCAAGGTGGCGCCGGTGGATAAATCTTACTCAGTGACTTTGAGCTACTTCTAACTACAGTGCGTACTCGCGAAGACGGTTGGCGCGGTTGCCATCGCGGAGCTTAGCCATAACCTCACGCTCAATCTGGCGTACCCGCTCACGGGAGAGGCCAAACTTGCGTCCAATCTGGTCTAAGGTGCGTGGGACTCCATCATCTAGGCCATAGCGCAAGCGGATGACGTCCTGCTCGCGCTGCTCTAAGGTTCCGATGACATCTCGGATATCCGAGTGGCGCATAGAAGCAACGACGGCGGTTTCGGCGTCAGTTGCTTCGGCGTCTTCGATGAAGTCACCCAAAGGTGCTTCTTCATCCGCACCGACAGGCATGTCCAAAGAGACGGGGTCACGGGACTGACGGAGAAGCATCTCAATCTTGTTTTCTTCGATGCCGGATTCTTCCGCCAATTCCTCGTTCGTTGCCTCACGGCCAAGCGATTGGTACATCTCACGCTTGATGCGCGAGAGCTTATTAACCTGCTCTACCAAGTGGACTGGTAGGCGAATGGTGCGCGACTGGTCTGCCATGCCGCGGGTGATTGCTTGACGAATCCACCAGGTGGCATAAGTCGAGAACTTGAAGCCCTTGGCGTAGTCAAACTTTTCCATCGCGCGAATAAGGCCCAGATTGCCCTCTTGGATAAGGTCCAGCAAAGGCATGCCGCGGCCGGTGTAGCGCTTTGCTAGGGAAACAACCAGACGCAAGTTGGCTTCCAGCAGGTGGGAACGAGCCTTCTTGCCTTCCTTGACTAAAATCTTCATGTCGCGCTTTTCAGCACGAGTGAGCTTTTCTGCGGTGTTGAGCTTGTACTCTGCATACAAGCCAATCTCAATGGCTTGGGCAAGCTCAACTTCATCTTCGGCAGAAAGTAGTGCCGTCTTACCAATTCCGTTGAGGTAAACGCGAACTAGGTCAGCGGAAGGATTGTCATTGGTCTGACCGCGGCGGGAGCCCCGGTCAACTTCCTTTTCATTATTTTCTGAAGCGTCATGGGAATTCTGGGCAGATGCATTGGTCATCGTTGGCCTCCTGAATTTATCGCCGGTTACATAATGTCCAACGGGTGACACGTGAAATTAGTTCCCGCAAGCAGGAAAGGCTTCTTCCCATCCGGCAAAGCCACCCTGATTGGGGGTAAGGGGAACCTTAGTTTAGGATTCGACGAGCACAGTAAAGGGGCCGTCGTTGACGGACGCGACTTTCATCATGGCGCCGAAGCGACCTTCTTCGACGTGAATATTCCGCGCGCGAAGTTGGTCAATTACTTTGTTGATAACTGGTTCGGCAGCAGGCCCTGGTGCAGCATCCGACCAAGAAGGGCGACGTCCTTTGGCGGTGCGGCCATAGAGGGTGAACTGGCTAACCACCAGCACTGGAGCGCCGGTAGATTCCACAGAGGTTTCACCATCAAGGATGCGTAGCTCAGCAATCTTGCGCGCCATAGTGGCGATCTTATTATCCAGCACCGCAGGATCCTGCTCACCTGTGTGGATATCTTCGACCGAGACACCGATGAGCGCTAGAAGCCCACCGGTTGAGGGTGCGTCGAAGGAGCCCACTATTTCCTCATCGACGGTAACTGAGGCAGAGATACAACGCGTTATGACAGCGCGCATAAGAAAAGAACTCCTTGTCGGGTTGCTAGATTACTGGGCCAAATTCGGTGGGGTAGAGGAAGCCGTGGCGCACCAAGTCCGTAATAGCAGGCAGAGCAGCGCTATAGAGCTCGTCTGCGTCGTAGTCATTAGCGACGGCATATAGCTCCAGGGTCTCGCGCAGGTTGAGTCCCTGGGGGTTAAGACCTGCGACAATTGCTGCGATGTGCTCATCTACTTCGTGTGTCCAGCGCGGTCCTTCCGTGCGTGTAAGGCGCATGGTTGCGCGAGTGAATCCGAAGCCGAGTTCTGAATTCGACAGCGCAATATCCTCGCGTGCAACGCCCGGGCGCAGCCCGAACTGTTTATCTCCCAGCTCATCAGGCAAAAGATTTCGCAGCCACGCAGAGCGCATGAAGTGCTCTTCAACTTCCGCACCTAAAGCATCTTCGAAAGCCTGTGGAATTTCTTCAGCAGTAACTTCGGATGGCAGGTTGTCATCGATACGCTGCAAGGCGACAAATCCAAAGCCGATGCCGGTGACATTGTGCTCCCGGAAGTGCTCGAGCCAGAGCCGGGCACGTTCGCGGCCTTCATCACTGCGCGGATCGATGGATTCATCTTTAAGCCACGTGGAGACATACAAGGCCGGATCAGCGACGTCACGCTGCAAGACCCATGCGCTGACACCAGTTTTGGGCAACCATGAAGCAACACGTTGTTGCCATGATTCATCCGGGGTGTGCACCCACGCTGCAAGCAAGTGCGCCGTGCCGCCTGGGGTGAGATGCTCAGCTGCTTGGGAAACCACCAACTCACTGGCGCCATCAAGGTTGAGACCAGAGTCGCGGTAGACATGGCCAACTTCTGGCAGGCCGACCACAAAAGGCGGATTAGCAACAATGCGGTCAAATTTCTCGCCCGCTATTGGCTCAAACCAACTTCCGTGACGAAACTCCACATGCTGTGCCCCCGTCGTGGCAATCGTGGCCTGCGCAAGGGCAAGGGCGCGCTCATGTACATCGGTAGCGACGATGTGCTGTGCGCTGTCGATTTGGCCCAGCAACTGCACGCCAGATCCGGTGCCCAAATCCAAAACGGACTGCACTGGTGTCGTTGGAGTGGTGCGCAACAGCGAAAGGCTAGCGGCGCCCACACCTAATACGTGTTCAGGTCCTGGGACGTGGTCAACCACAGAGGCATCAACATCGGAAAAGACCCACCGATTAGCGCCATCAATGACATGCGAGCGAATATCAAGCGCGATACGCACGACCCCGCTGGCATTAGTCTGCGCGATGTTGGCATCGACAAGCTTGGTGGCCAAAACCGAACCTACTGCCTTTGCTAATTCTGTAGCCGGCATGGGCTCATGCAACAAAAATAACCTGATGAGTAAGTCCATCTGGGTGCCCCGGCCGGTCGCGACCTCCACTGCAGCGGGCTCGCCACGGTATAAAGCCTCTGTTGCCTGCGGGCCCAAGTGTGCTGCGATGCCGTGGGTATTGAAACCGGCTTTTTCGAAGACGTCGACTAACTCTGGCGCAAGCACATGCAACGGAATATCGGGATTAAGCGGTGGGCAAAATTCAGTCATCTATTCATCCTTTGAAGAATCTGGAGACGGGGATAAATCATCTGTAGTTTCGGAAGATTGATCACTTTGGTCAGGAGAGTCGGTGATGTGATCAATAATGTCAGATTCCCGCCGCGGGGAGTCGGTGTATTCCAGCTCCGGCTTATTATTAGCCGCTATCGCCTCCGCCCGAGCTTGCCGCGCCAGTGCCGGCTTATAGGTATTGCGCTCACGGGCATCACGCTTTTGCCCCCGGGCATTGGCAAAGACCACCGCAATCCACGGCAAAGGAATGGTAATCGCGGAAATTAACGCCGCGATAATCCACGCGTTATACGAGTAGATCAGCCACAAGGAAATCAGCAGCGAAGGCACACGCAGAAACATCAAGAGGCCATAACCGATTTCCCGTCGGTGGCGGTCTTGCCCAGGTGATACCTCAGCATCTGTAATCAGCACAGATTCCCTGCGGCGCCACCATGGTTTGGCGGTGGATTGACCCTTGCCTTTACTTCGACCGGAACTCATGGTTTTCAAGCCTAGACCGATCACCTACCCAAATTCGATACGCCCCTACCTGCGGCTTGCTCTTTCGGTGGGGTTTTGGGGCAAGATGGAGGGCGTGAGTACGACGACAAAGACTATTGAGAGACCAGACATCCGTGAGGATGTAAGCACTACCGACAATGACACCCCGAAGTTCTTTCACTACGTCAAAAAGAACCAGATTGTGGACTCTGCTGTGTCCGGCAAGATGGTTGTTGCGTTGTGCGGGGAAACTTTCCCGGTGACCAAACAGGCCAAGCCGGGCTCGCCGGTATGCCCCGACTGCGAACGGATTTATAAGGGCCTGCGTCGAAAGTGAGTGCACAAACTTCCAGGAACAAAGGTCAACTACGTGCCTGGCAGCAAGCGGCACTTGATAAATTCTTAGCCACCAAGCCCAAAGACTTCATGGCCGTGGCAACGCCAGGTGCAGGTAAGACTACTTTCGCGCTGCGTGTTGCGACAGAATTGGTAGATTCTCGCACCGTTGAGCGCGTTATTGTAGTCGTGCCAACGGAGCACCTGAAGGTGCAGTGGTCGGCGGCTGCCGCACGGGTTGGCTTGTCACTAGACCCATATTTCACCAACTCGTCTGCCGTTAACCCGTCTTTTGACGGCATCGTGGTCACCTATGCACAGGTGGGCATGCACCCGTTCAAGCACCGCGCGGTGACCTCAGCGCGGCGTACTTTGGTGATCTTGGATGAGATTCACCACGCGGGCGATGCAAAAAGCTGGGGCGATGGTGTGCGTGAAGCCTATGACGACGCCGAGCATCGACTAGCGCTAACCGGTACGCCATTTCGTTCCGATGACTCCCAGATTCCTTTCGTGCGCTACGAAGAGGACGGGGAGGGGCACTTAGTATCGCGCTCTGACCACACCTATGACTACGGGCATGCGCTTGCCGATGGCGTCGTGCGCCCGGTGGTCTTTTTGGCCTACTCAGGTGAAGCCCGATGGCGCACTTCTGCCGGTGAAGAATTCGCCGCACGCCTTGGGGATCCGCTCAACCCGGAGCAAACCGCGCGTGCGTGGAAGACCGCACTGGATCCACGCGGTGACTGGATTCCTTCCGTCCTGCAAGCCGCGCATACGCGATTGATACAGATGCGGCGCAATATGCCAGACGCCGGCGGATTGGTTATTGCAACCGATACCGCAACAGCACGTGCCTATGCCAAGATTTTGAAGGAATTGTCCTCCACGCCTGTATCGGTCATTTTGTCTGATGAGCCAGGTTCCTCAGAGCGCATTCAGGAATTTTCTGATAGCCGTGATGAGTGGATGGTTGCAGTGCGCATGGTGTCTGAAGGCGTTGACGTTCCCCGCCTTGCCGTAGGTGTTTATGCCACCTCCGCATCGACTCCGCTGTTTTTCGCACAGGCGATTGGCCGTTTCGTGCGTTCGCGTATGCCCGGTGAAACAGCTTCAGTATTTCTGCCTTCCGTACCCCGGCTATTGGGCCTTGCGGAAAACATGGAAAAATCCCGCGACCATGTCCTGGGCAAACCCGATAGGGAAGATGACGGTTGGGACGAAGACCTTGTAGCCCAAGCTAACAAGGAACAAACCGAACCGGACTTGGAACCGTCATATGAATCAATTGGTGCTGAGGCGGAGTTCTCATCGCTTATCTACGACGGCTCGCAATTTAATACCGCAGCACTCGATTCCGACGAAGATGCCGACTTCCTCGGTATCCCAGGGCTCTTAGACGCCGACCAAGTCAAAGACTTGTTGCGTAAGAAACAAGCCGAAGAGATGGACGCCCGTGCTGCGAAAGAACGCGAAGAGCGTGCAGCACAAGCAGCCGAAGAACATCGCCGCAAGATTCACGGACTCCCGTCCGCACCCGCTAATCGACGCAAAGCCCAGGAACAATCTGAGCAAGAAGGCGATAGCCCCGTTGCCATCGACGAGGTAACCAACCTGCGTAAAGAACTCAACACCATTGTTTCGATTACCGCAGGGCGCACAGGCAGACCACACGGTGCTATCCACACTGAAGCGCGCAAGGCATGTGGTGGACCACCAACCGCGCTATGCAATGCTGACCAGTTACGCGAAAGAATCGAATACCTACGCAAGTGGTAGGCCAGGGCCCAGCGCGCCGGGCTGCGCGTCAGCGGCTGCTCGCTATGTGGTGCGCGCATTCGGGGGCGCGCACCACGGCGAAGTTAGGGTTGGCTCAGGTAGAATCTTTAGCTAGTTCTATATAGCTAACAACCGTTAAGGATGATCAACTATGTCCAATCCGACGAATAACCCGTACGACTCGGGCAACAACCCTAATCAATACGGGGATCAGCCTTATGGCGATTCACATGGCGGCTCCCTGCCCAGCTATGGCGAATCCACCCACGGAGCGGGGCAAGGCGCAGGCTATCCAGGCGCAGGTTATGCAGGTGCTGGCCCAGGTTCTGGGCCCGGAGCAGGATACAATGAGCAAGGCTCAGGATATGCCGGATACCAGCAGTATCAGAGCTATGATGCAGGACAACCAGGCGGGGCACCGGAGAAGAAGTCGACTCTAGCAGTAGCTGCTTTTGTCCTCGGCATTATTTCCTTGTTGGTAGCCGTGACTGGGTTCGCGATTGTTCCCGGCGTCATTGGCGTGATTTTGGCGATCATCGCTTTTGTCCGCAACCGGAAGAAGGCAAAAGAAGCTCGCCGTACGTGGATGTCAGTGCTGGGACTCATCTTCTCGATCATCGGCATCGTCGCGTCCATCATTATTTTTGGAGTGATCTTGCTGGCCTTTACGGATCCAGTCGTGCAAGAGTGCATGAATACCGCTGCCAACACAGAAGAACTTCAAGCCTGCTTGGAGTCTTCACTTTAGTAACCTCAATCACGCGGTGCGTGGTTTAAATTGCGTCATGCAATAATGCAGGGTAAAGCTAGATACTAGGAAATTAAGCTTGCCCGGTATCGCCGAAGCGCTTAGCGCAGAATCAACCAAAAGATTCTGCGCTAAGCGCTTGTTCTGTTAGTGAATTGCCGGGGCTTCAATGGTGCTTAAATAATTCAATACACAACTCTAAGAAGGATAAGGGGATAAATCAGCAGTGGATGACCTTCAAGGCCCTACGCAAAAGAAGTTGACGTTGTCGGATTGGTGGACCGCCTTTATCGCCATTAATTCCACGGCCACGCGGTGGTCAGGCCCCTTGCGTGCAGCCTTAGCAATCCTTATCCCGGGCAGCATCGCTATGCTTACTGGCCATAAGGATGCGATTTTGCTCATTTGTGCTGGTGCTTTCACGGTCATCTACGGCGAAGGCATCGTGTACCGCAAGCGCTGGAAAGTCATGTTGACTGCCGGTGCACTGTTGTGGACAGGTGCCACAGTAGGCGCGTTGGTGGGTGCTTTGGTCTTTGCCCCCGGCCACGGCCACGCGTGGTTATTGCTGACTGCGGTATATGTCGCAGTACTAGGGGCAGGCATTGTCTTTGTTCAAAATGCACTGCGGCTTCCGCCCCCAGGTGGCTTTTTCATCGTCATGGTCACTGGTGGCTCAACTATGTTGGCACGTTCGGGTACGGATCCTTTAGAAGCAGCCTTTTGGCCGTTGACAGCTATTGTTACGGGCTTGATTTTGGGAATGCTTCCGGCGTTGCGTGATCCGCATGGCCCAGAGCGGGCAACCGTTGCCACGCTAGAACGCGCGACCAAGGCTTTCCAAAACGCGAAAGATGATGAAATTGCTCGGCACCACCAAGCTCAGACGGCGTTGACCGCGGCGTGGACAGCGCTTGCAGATGCAGGCATCGTTAACGCAGGCCGTAGTGTTATGCCTTCTCAGCAAGAGCTCGTTGAGCGCACTCTAAACGCCCAAGAAGCGATCGTAAAACGCAATCAAGCGGGGTCGGGAGCAGATGCTGAAGCTTTCTTTGAAACGGTCAACCTCATTGACCCTGAGCGCACGACTATGCCGCACGCACGGCCTACCGCACGCTATCGCATTTACCGCTCCTTAACGGCAGATAGCCACGCGATGGTTACGGCCAAGAAAGTGCTGATTGCAGCACTCGCCACGGGGGTAGTGGGCATTGCCTTAGGTCTTAATCGCCCCGACTGGGGTGTCATCTCGGCCTTGCTGATTTTGCAAAATGGCCCCGAGAAAGTCCCTGGCACCATTCGTGGCACCCACCGTGTTTTGGGTTCGATTTTAGGACTTGTGGTCTTCTCGATGTTTTACTTCTTCGGAGTTGAAGGCTGGTCATTGCTTGCTGCACTAGCGTTGTGTCAGTTCTTTGCTGAAGTGATGGTCGTGAAGAACTACGCGCTGTGTGTGATTTTCTCGACGCCATTGGCGCTTTTGATGGGTGGAATTTCCGAACCTTTAGGCAGCCTTATTGTCTCCCGTGGTATGGAAATTGGGCTTTCAGTCGTCTTTGCTTTCATCGTGCTGTGGTTTTTCAGCAATGGCTCCAAAGAACGTGAGAATAAGCGCCTGCAGCAGCGTGCCTACCAATCGATGTCCACCGTCTTGGGCAGTTTGCTCACGGGAACTCCGGATGAGGCTTTGGCTCAGCGCCGCGATCTCCAGTACGAGCTTTTATCTGAGCGTCGGTCTATCCAAAGCTTGGCAATGGATCACCCGGAGCAAGCACAGCAGCAATGGGCTAAACACCGTGCTATCCAGCACGCCGGATATCAAATCCTGGACTATTGCTCACTGAGCCCAAATACCATGATGGAATACGGGGCTTTAGGCACACTTATTGAATCCGTGCGCCAAGTTGCGCCGAAGGACGCTGGCCCGCAGGAACGTCCTCAAAAGTAAGGCACTTAGGGTTGACTTAGAAAATTAAGTAAGTCATTACAGCCCTCGCAACGACGCTGTGCAACGATGGTAAACATGCCTGAAACGATTTATCTTGTCGCGCCCGCGGGGCACCCTAATTTCGGTGATGAATTCATTGTTTCCGCCTGGTTGCGCGAGCTTTATCGCAGGCGCCCACACGCGCGGGTGATCTTGGACTGCCATAGCCCGGGAATCGCATCCATCTTGCACGCTAATGTGCACCCGCACCTAACGGTGACAGATACTTTGTGGCATCTCGGGCTCAAGTGCGCCGACGAAGATGAAGTAGTCGAAGCGCTGAAAGATACTTACTCCAAACCGCTTCTTACCACCGGGCTAAACCTGGCTAAGACCGCTGATATCGTGCATGTTATCGGTGGTGGCTGGCTCAATGACACCTGGCCACATCACTTGAAGGTTTTGGCCGCCGCCGCGAGCTTAAACGCGACGTATAAAGTGATGACGGGGCAGGGCTTTATCCCTGGCGATGAGATCAAAGACCAGCTGGATAAGTGGCTGCAACACTTCGATCACGTGGAGGTGCGCGATGAGCCTTCAGAGGCGCTTTTTGCCAACCTTGCCCACGTGGAGCGTGGTTTAGATGATGCGTGGTTAGCTGCCTCAGATCCGGCGGCAGTGCATGGCCTGGGGTGGGGTAATGCAGATGCGCGTGAGCGCGACTTCGTCGTGATTGCGCAATCCGATCTATTGGGCATTGAAGTTGATGAGCTCGCACGCAGGATTATTCGCCAGCTCAAGCACCTAGGCGCTACCGGCGACGATGTTGCTTATGTGGAATGTATTCCCGAATATGACCACAAGGTCCTAGACCTGTTGCGCGAATTCGATCCAGAGCTAATGGAACACGTACGGGTGGTGGCCTTTGATGAACTGTGGGCCTTTGGTTTGCCGACCAGGGAAGGTCAAACTTGGATTTCCACGCGCTTTCACCCACACCTGGTGGCAGCAGCACGTGGGGTTTCAGGAATCGCGGTATCCGCGCATGCCGGAATGTACTACACGGTCAAGCATGCCTCAGTGGGGTCGGCATGGACGATTACTGACTTATATGAACCGGTAACTCCTGGTGGTCCACTAACCACGCAGCACGTGGAACAAAATTACAAAGACGCACAGCAGGTCGCAGAAAAGATCTACCCAATGACCTCAAGCCAGCAATTCAAGCAAAGCCTCAAGGCCATTGGGCGCTCGGCCAAACGCCGGATTAGGAGTTAGGGGACGCGCTTTGTCCACCCTTCAGTCGCGTATTTCTCGTCCACCAAGGTCTTGGCGGCGTGTAAATCGGAGTCACTGAGTTCTACCTCTTCGGCGCCATAGCGGCTAGAAAATACCGACTTGAGTGTATCGATGAGCTGCTCACGCGAAGCACCGGTTTGCCGGCGCAGTGGGTCCACGCGCTTTTTCGCGCTGCGCAATCCTTTATCGGAGATCTTCACCTTGCCGATGCGCAGGACTTGCGTCATCATATCGGCGTCAATGTCATAAGACATGGTCACGTGGTGCAAGACGGCACCGCCACGGCGCTTTTGGGCAGCACCACCAATTTTGCCGCCGGTAGAGGTGATGTCATTAATTGGCACATACCACGCATCTACGCCGTGTTCTTTCAATGCTGCCAGCACCCAGCGATCTAGATATTCATAGGATTGTTCGTAGCTTAGCCCGGCTACTAGTGATTCAGGGGCATAGAGGGAGTAGGTGATGCAGTTGCCACCTTCCATAAACATTGCACCGCCGCCAGACATGCGGCGTACCACGGTGACCCCGTGTTCTTCGACTCCTTCGGAGTGTAGTTCGTTGACGTAGGACTGGAAGCTACCGATGACGGTCGCGCGGTCTTCCCAGTCCCAGATGCGCATGGTGGGTTTGCGCTTGCCGCTAGCTACTTGTTCCAAAATCAATTCATCAAGGGCAACATTGACCGGGGTGGGCAATACGCCCGGGTGCACAATTTCCCACTCGAAATCAATAAAATCCCGGGCACCTGTGACGGCACGACGCACGGCTAGCGCTACATCGCTAGTTTGAAAGCCCTGCAGCTCAGCATGGTTGAATGCTGCAAGAGCAGCGTCCATCTTTGCTTGTAGCCGCTCCGCAGAATCGCTTGTCGACGCCCCCTCCAGCGCCCGGCTCAAAGCAAAAAATGCCTCATCTGGCTCAATGAAGAAATCTCCGGAAATTTTCACGTTTGTGATGGTGTCACCGTCGGTATCGACATCGACAACGACGAGTTTTCCGCCCGGTACTTTTAGTTCAAAATGTTGGCTCATGCTCCCCACACTAGTGAAGTTTGCGGAGCAAGAGAGTTCTTAAAAAGAATCGATGGACGGGAAATCCCAGCCGACATACTGCTGCGCAAGCAACTGGCGCCCAGCATCGGTGGTGACAACAGTCGATAGTTCTGCGAGCCGGCGATTGGTTTGGAACTGGGTAGACATCTCGTCTGCACCTGGCACGGAATGCAGCATCGAAGACATCCAGTAACTAAAATGCTGCGTCTTCCATACACGCGGCAATGCAAGTTTAGAGTAATCATCTAGCGCGGAAGTATCGGATTTCTTCACAGCGTGAGCTAGTCGTGGGGCTAGTGCACAAATATCGGCCATGGCCAGATTAAGGCCCTTGGCTCCGGTTGGCGGCACTGTGTGTGCTGCATCGCCTGCGATAAACAGGCGCCCGCGCTGCATCGGGTCGGTGACTGCGGAGCGGAAACACAACACTGCCTTATCAGTAATCTCGCCTTCAGAGACAGTGACAGCATCAGAATCGGCGCGCAGGTGCAGTTGTTCCCAAATCCGCTCATCCGACCACATATCTGGTGTATCTTCTGGATCGCACTGCAGATAATAGCGCTGGACATGTTCGTTACGCGTGGAAATGAGAGCAAAACCTGCAGGGTGGGTCGCATAAATCAGCTCTGGTGCGGTCTGTGGAGCATTGACCATGATTCCAAACCACGCAAAGGGATACTCCTGTTTCATGCGCAGTCCTCCTGCACCGGTGATGAGCTTGCGGGTCAAAGACTTCGAACCATCAGCGCCGATCACAAAATCGGCGCTGAGTACTCCAGAAGTGCCATCCGCGGCTTGGTAGTGCACCTTCGGATTATCTGTTTCGTGATCATCGATAGCCGTTACTTCTGTATCGAACCAAATTTCCCCGTCATCGCTTAAGCGTTGGGCAATAAGATCAATGAGAACTTCATGCTGTGGATAGACAGCTACTTGTTTGCCGGTGTACTTGGCAAAATCGATGCGATGACTTTCTCCAGCAATAGAAACTGAAATGCCTTCATCGATTTCTGCCTCCCGGTCAAGGCGTTCGCCGACGCCGGTCTTGCGCAACAGGTCGATGGTGCCTTGTTCCAAAATGCCCGCGCGTACTGTCGACTCAACCTCAGAGCGGGATTGCTTTTCCAGTACTACCGATTCAACGCCCTGTAAATGCAGCAAATGCGAAAGCATGAGTCCTGCAGGTCCTGCTCCAACGATTGCTACCGGATTATGAAGGTGATTGGGAGCGGCCTGGGTACGCAATTTCATGCCTCTTTTCAGGATAAGACGATGGGGGATTGTCACTAGGGTAGCAGTAGTGTTTGCCTGGCCAACTGCTCCAACGCACAGTGATGCAAGCAATAAACTGATGCTTTAACATTCCTGCACGTCGTTAAATCCTCGGGCGACACCCAGGGAACTAAAAGATCTAGAAGTCTTAACGCGTACCTGAAATGGTTGGCACGGGCAATATGAATATGTCATACTCGTACTTGTCAGTGCGTGGCCCCCGGGACTTCACCCCCGATTGTTTCGGCGCGAGCCCCCTGACACGGAGACGCTAGGCCACCCCCCCGAGCCTGGTGTCTCCACTTATTTATTGCGGAATGTTTCGGCCAAAAGGTCTCAAATCAAAAACGAGAAGAATGGGGTTGTTTCACCGAAATGGAAACAACCCCATTGCTAAGCCATAAGTTTGAGATCTAGTCTAGGTAATCCCGTAGCACCTGAGAGCGCGATGGGTGGCGCAGCTTAGACATCGTCTTCGACTCAATCTGGCGAATACGTTCGCGAGTAACACCGTAGACTTGACCGATTTCGTCTAAAGTACGCGGCATGCCGTCGGTAAGGCCGAAGCGCAGTCGAACCACGCCAGCTTCGCGCTCAGACAACGTGGTCAAGACATCCTGCAGCTGGTCTTGCAGCAGAGTAAAGGAAACGGCATCGACTGCGATGACTGCCTCGGAGTCTTCAATGAAGTCACCGAGCTGTGAGTCACCTTCGTCACCAATGGTCTGGTCCAAAGAGATTGGCTCACGAGCATATTGCTGGATTTCCAGCACCTTCTCCTCGGTGATATCCATTTCCTTAGCCAACTCCTGAGGAGTGGGCTCGCGACCCAGATCCTGCAGCAGCTCACGCTGGATACGGCCGAGCTTGTTGATGACTTCGACCATGTGTACTGGAATACGAATGGTACGAGCCTGGTCAGCCATAGCGCGGGTAATAGCCTGGCGGATCCACCAAGTAGCGTAAGTAGAGAACTTGTAGCCCTTGGTGTAGTCAAACTTCTCAACCGCACGGATAAGGCCCAAGTTGCCTTCTTGAATCAGGTCCAAGAACGCCATGCCGCGGCCGGTGTAGCGCTTCGCCAAGGAAACAACCAAACGCAGGTTGGCTTCCAAGAGGTGATTTTTAGCCTTGCGGCCATCACGAGCGATCCAGCGTAGGTCACGCTTTTGAGCAGGAGACAACTTCGCGGCAGCGTCACCTTCTGCGATCAGACGTTCCATTTCGTCTAAACGGTGCTGTGCATAGAGGCCGGCCTCGATGCGCTCAGCAAGAGAAACCTCTTGCTCTGCGTTTAGCAGCGCAACCTTACCGATTTGCTTGAGGTAAGCACGAACAGAGTCAGCGGAAGCGGTGAGCTGTGCGTCCTTGCGCGCTTGGCGCAGGGTAGCGGACTCATCCTCATCCCAGACGCTGGCGCCAGCATCCTCTTCTTCCTCTTCTTCCTCGTCTTCTTCGAGGTCTTCGGCGGGCTCGCCGAATTCATCCTCATCCGCTGCATTCGGATCGAAGTCGACTTCAGCCTGATCTTCGTCCGCGGTAGCGTCGACGTCCTGGTCTTCTAATGCTTCCTCGTCGTTAGATTCTGCAGAAGCCTCAGCAGGGGAAGTTGCCTTTTTAGCAGCAGACTTCCGGACAGTCTTTTTCGCTGCTGTTTTCTTAGCGGTTTTCTTCGCTGTCTTTTTGGCCGTTTTCTTCGCCGTCTTCTTAGCGGTCTTTTTGGCCGTTTTCTTCGCGGTCTTTTTGGCAGGGGCCTTTACTGCAGGAGTCTCCTCTGCGCCCTCGCCGAAAGCCTGGTCTGAAGATTCAGTGGCTGCCACGTACGCCCTTTCGCCTAGACATGATTTGTTTGAAACTTAACACGCATCAGTAATAAAACCTGGATACATTCCCTCAAGGTGCTGATGGTAATTAAAACGTCACGGTGCGCGCATTAATTTCATCTGCTAGAAGAGGGCGTTGCAGCACTAACTGCTCATCCACCACGTGCATAGTTGCTCCATATTGAACGGTCGACCTACCAGTGTAGATGATTATGGATCATCACCGCCAGACCGGGTCGTTATTGTGACCATTATAGGCAGCTTTTATTATTTTTGTTTTTAACACTCACAGGTAAGACTTCGAATTTATGGAGAAATCTCCCGGGTGACTGCCATTGCCGCACCGATGATTCCTGCTTTATTACGCAGGCCAGCGGGTATAACTTCGGTCTTAATGGTGAGATGCTTTCCCCACTTGTCAAAGCGGCGGGAGATTCCACCGCCGACGATGAACAAGTCTGGATTGAACAAGGCCTCATACTCATGAAGTACGCGATCGACGCGTTTAGCCCACTTTTTGAATGAGAGGTCAAGGGCATCTTTCACCGCTGAGGATGCTTGGTGCTCAGCCTCGAAACCGTCGACAGCAAGGTGCCCAATCTCAGTATTAGGCCAGAGTCGCCCGTCCATCAAAAAGGCTGAACCAATCCCGGTGCCGATGGTTAAGAAAATTACCTGGCCGGTTTTTGCTTTCTCCTCGCCAAAGGCCACTTCCGCTAAGCCAGCTGCATCAGCATCGTTGAGGATAGAGATATGCCTATCCGCGCCCAGGTGCCGGTGAAAGAGCTCATAGGCGTCAATCCCAATCCAGGATTTATCAATATTTGCAGCAGAGAGCACCATTTGGCCTTTGACAATGGACGGAACAGTGATGCCGATAGGGCCATCCCACTGCGCTTGATCCACGATTTCTCTAACCGTGGCGGCTACCGCCTCTGGTGTGGCGGGCTGCGGGGTCGCAATCTTTATCCGGTCGCCCATAAATTGCCCCGTGTCTAAATCAACGACAGCACCTTTGATGCCGGAGCCGCCCACGTCAATACCGAAGGAAGTGTTCATGCGCACAATCTTACAGAAGTGCACAATGGTTGGTATGACTGAATTCGATGTATGTAAGTTACGGGACTATGCCGCAGACCTAGCACAGCAGGCGGCATCCCTGATCTCGACAAAGCGCTCGGAGATTACCGCGACGGGGGATATCCGTGCGCACAGCCAGACTAAGACTTCTGCTGTGGATCCCGTAACCGAAGTTGATACTGCTGCCGAAGAATTCGTAGTGGGAAGCATTCGCAAAGACCGTCCCGATGATGGAATCATCGGAGAAGAAGGCGCCAATGTGCCGTCTCAGTCCGGTGTTTCCTGGATTGTTGACCCCATCGATGGAACCGTGAACTTTATGTATGGACTCGGGGAGTACGCGGTATCCCTAGGCGCCATGGTTGATGGACAGTACGTTGCCGGTGCAGTAATCAATGTGGTCAAAGGAACGTTGTATTCCGCAGCGGTAGGCCATGGGGCAACCGTGACATACCGCGACGGTACGAGCACTCAGTTGCGGTGTCGCCAAGAAACAGATCCTCGCCTTTCCTTGATTGCAACAGGTTTTGGTTACACCGAGACCCGCCGTGCAGGACAAGCAAAGATTCTCCAGGAACTGCTTCCGCAGGTTCGTGATATTCGACGTATGGGCTCTGCGGCGCTGGATTTGTGCCGCGTCGCCGAGGGCACGGTAGACGCCTATTACGAGCACGGAGTCAAGGTGTGGGACGTCGCTGCCGGGATTGTCATCGCCCGTGAATCTGGAGCGCAAGTCCATGTTCCACATTCTTGGACATCCGATGACCGAGGAGCATTGGTCTGGGCTGCCTCTGCTGAATTAGCGCCGGCTTTTGAACGACTTTTGGCTTCTGCGGGGGCCAACGAAGTCATTGACTAAGGGCCCGGGATTTTTTCTAATGTGAGACTGCGCGAATCGTCGGCCGCACAGCTTAAATAGGGGTAAAATCACACCAGTGTTCGCCGCTAGAGAAATTGCTGGTAGTGGCGTTAAAACAGCTCTAAACATACGTGGCGGGGGTAGTGATCGGGCTTTTTCAAAGCAGCGAGAATGACAGATGGCAAAATGTGGCTTAGTATGCGCGATCGACGAAACGTAAACCGCATGTTTAACCCTATTTAAGGACACATCTATGGCAACCGATTACGACGCACCCCGTCGCCGAGTTGAAGACGAGCTAGAGACTGACTCCCTAGAAGGTCTCAAGGCTGCTGAAGGCGAAAATAACGGCATGGACGACGACGGCGAAATTGTAGAGCCGTTCGAGCCACCAACAGTGGATCTCACTGGTGAAGAACTCAACGTCACCGTTGTTCCACGCCGTGAGGATGAATTTACTTGCTCGTCCTGCTTTATCGTGCAGTCCAACAAGCGCCTTTCCCACATGGAAGATGGTCAGCCAATCTGCCTCGATTGCGCTTAATTTCTCCTTGTGACAAAGCAATGGCGGCCGCCCGCAACCGGGGCGACCGCCATTGCTTTATGTTTTAGCGTTTAGGAACGTATTTCCTTAAGCGTTCAGGTCCTTGATGGCTTGTTCTGCTTGCTCGGGAACAAAAGCGCGAAGAAGTGCCTCTGGGTCCTTGGAGCTGACCAACCAATAAGGCGTGGGATCTTCTGGGTCATCGAGTACTAACATCACAAGCTCATCGACCCACTGGTGACTGACCAAGAATGCGGCTGGGTCTAACTGCGGCCCTAGGGCACTGCGGCGCGCGGTCTTTGGAACCGCTAGGCTGCGCGCGACTACATCGCCAGGCAGCTGAGCGCCTTTAACCAATATCCAGCGAGTATTATCGGGATCTTTTTCCACCGTAATAACGGTCTTAGACATGGACACTAGCGCCCACGCCAGCAAGGCGAAGACGATAAAGAACGTAATCACCGGCCAGAAATCGTGGCGGTTTAGGCCTACTGTCGCAGCCGTTAACGCAGCTACGAAAGCTGCTCCGAGCCACCAGTACCACGGCACCCACTGACGCTCACGGTATAAAACCTCAGCGGTTGTATTGGCAGAGGGGCCATTGGAGCCGGCTTGGTTAGAAGAAGGAGTGCTGCTGGGGGAGGAATTAGCTGATGAAGTCACAAAACATAAGTGTACTTGTACCAATATTTTTCGCGAACCACCTCGGTCCTGTTACTGCGCTAGCGTTGCGTTAAGCGTCCTTGAAAGAAACGGGAAGAGCTAAGCGCGGTAGGGTGTGGAGCGTGAATACGAACGAAAATATCAATGACAATCAACACTCTGGTCTAGAATCAGCAGCCGGCGATGAGCTGTTGGGCAATGTTGCTATTAAGCGCTTGGATAAGGAATTGCCGCTTCCACAACGTGCGCACCGTGGTGATGCTGGCGCGGACCTTTATGCAGCGGAATCAGTAACCTTGCAGCCTGGGGAACGTGCCTTGGTGGGCACTGGCATTGCTATTGCTTTGCCACTGGGCACAGTAGGCCTCATCCATCCTCGTTCGGGTCTAGCTGCCAAGCACGGTCTCAGTGTCGTAAATACCCCAGGCACAGTCGATGCTGACTACCGCGGCGAGATCAAGGTGTGTCTGATTAATCACGACCGCCAGGAGCCCATTGAAATTTCGCGTGGTATGCGAATTGCGCAGCTGGTCATTCAACGCGTGGAACTAGTTGATTTCGTTGAGGTCGAAGAGCTCGACAGCACTGTTCGTGGAGACGGTGGATACGGATCGACGGGCGTTTAAAACTTTCGTCTAAAGGCTGAAATCCATTTGGCCACCTTAAAAAATCCTTCAGCTTCGTTAGGCTGGAAGGAAATACTTTTAATTTCTGAAAACCTTTAGCCCGCAAATTGTTTCACGTGGTTGGGTAAACGGAACTTAAAGAAATAGAAGAATTCGACTCATAAATTCGTCCGAAGGGATGATGAAACACCATGGCACTTTGGCCTTTTGGCAAAAACAAGAAGAAGAACAACGCAGAGCAACCTGCGCAGCAAGAGGAAACTTTTGCCTCAGGAGCTAATTCTCCTGAGCGCACGGATGCTGCGGAGAATCCAACTGCGTCTGAACAGCCTTTAAGCGCAGATGCTCCTGCTCCCGCAGACACACCGGGGGACGCCGCAGCTGCGCAGGGATTACACGTCACTGTTAATCGCCACGATGCCATCAATGGGGATATGGGCCCATTTGATGGGGACTCTGTCGACATTGAAACTTTCGACTTCTCGGAATTCTCCACGGGAATTTTGGACTTGAAGTCAATGAAAATTCCGCTGCCTAAGCGCTCGCAAGTACAGGTCGAAATGGGCGCGCAGGGCCCGAAGATGTTGCACATCATCACGGAGTTTGGCCGTATTACGCCTGTGGCTTTTGCAGCCCCACGCTCGACTGGGCAATGGGAATCTTCCGTCAATGAGTTGGTAGAAAATATCCAGCGCGACGGCATGCCTACGCAATTAGAAGAAGGCCCGTGGGGAACTGAGATTGCTGCCCAAAACGCCAACGGCATGATTCGCATCATCGGAATTGAAGGCCCACGGTGGTTGCTGCGACTTACGCTCGCTGCGCCAACCGGCAAGGAAGAAGGCTTAACTGAACTGGCGCGCGAGGTTGCGTCGCGTGTCTTTGTTTACCGCGGCGATGATCCGATTCTGGCGGGTAATTCTCTTCCAGTGACCATGCCGCCGCAGTTGGTCAAGCAGGTGCAAGATGAGATGGAGCGCCGCAAGCAGGAACAAAATAAGCCTCAGGAGCAATCCCAGCAGGATACGAGCGCTGCTAATAAAGCCGCCCAGGAAGCAGCTGCGCGTCAGCTCTTCCAGATGCTTGGAGGAAACGCAGCAGCGCAGGCGGCGAAAAATTCTGAGCACCACCCTGAAAATGATCCAGCGGATTCTGATACATCCGCCGAATCAGATGACACCACCGGTGATGACTCGGAAGGAAATGGCGACTCCAAGTAGAGTAAAGCTATTGATTGCACCCAAGCCAGCTAAATACCTGCGTGCCTTGGGTGCTTTAATTTTCAGCACGATGTCGAAGGCAAATATTTAACGGTGAATAACCCAGTAGGAAATGGCGAGCGCGCTAAAACCAAAGTCGCCGAAAAGCCCATCGAAGAGCAAACTTTGCTCGAACAGATGGGAGGCTGGCAAGGGCTCGTGTCGACCACCTTGCCGATTGTGGTGCTCGTGCCAGTAAACAGTCGGTGGGGGCTTGCCCCAGCTCTTGTCGCGGCTCTTTCTGTCGCATTAGTGATTTTGGTGTGGCGAATTGCTCGTAAAGAGACAATTCAGCCTGCTATTTCAGGTTTCATCGGTGTGGCCTTTTGCGCGGCTATTGCCTGGTACACGGGCGATGCCAAGGGGTATTTCCTCTATGGAATTTGGGCATCGCTCGTATTCGCCGTTATTGCGTTGATCTCCGTGTTATTTAAATGGCCAGTCGTTGGTGTTATATGGAAAGGCATCAATGGCGAGGATATGGCGTGGCAGAAGGTAACTCCTGCGCGTCGTGCATATGCCATTGCAACACTTGGTTGGGTTGTTATTTTTATTGCCCGATTTATCGTCCAAAATAACCTTTATAACTCTTCCGACACAACGACCTTAGGCATTGTGCGAATCCTGATGGGCTGGCCTTTGACCGGTGTTGTCACTGTACTGACGATTTGGATGGTACGTCGCGCCAATAAGGCCGTCGAAGCAGCGGTTGAGCGCGGCGAAATCACCCTCACGCCGAAAGTATCTTCAGGCGGTCCAGCGAAAGACGCGCAGGCGGATGGCGATCAGGCAGATAACGACCAGTTTGACGATGCAAGCAATATTGATACAACACAGACAGCAAATAAAGAGGATGAGCGATGAGCGCAGAAGATAGTTCGAAACAGCAAGGCTTGCTTAAAGCAGGAGATAGCTTGGAGCTCACTGTTGACCGCATGGCTCATGGTGGCGAAGGCATCGGCAATGCCCCCGATGGCCGCGTGGTATTCGTCCAGGGCGGATTTCCTGGAGATGTAGTTCAAGCTCGCGTGACCAAGGCCAAGAAGTCTTTTGCACATGCGCAGCTAGAAAGCGTGGTGCAGGCAGGTCCTCATCGGGTTTCATCAGCGTGCCCTGCTGCTGAGCTTGGTGCTGGCTGCTGCGATTTCGCTGAGCTGAATCCGGCTTCGGAAGTAGCGATTAAGCTCGACGTGCTCTCTGACCAGCTGCGTCGTGTAGCTAAGCTTTCAGAGATCCCTGATGTTGAGACCATCAATCTCAATCCACAGCGTGGCTGGCGCACCCGCGTGCGCCTTGGGGTTGATAGCCAAGGCCGAGCTGGTGGGCGTAAGCGTAACTCCAATGAGATCGTGCATGAAGTAGCGTGTTCACAATTAGCGCCAGGGCTTGTCGATGGCCTCGTAGGCCCCGATGCACGTCGCTTCACCCCAGGCTCTGAAGTTATTGCAGTCTTAGACAGCAAGGGCAACCGCCACGTGGTGGAAACCTCGAAGGCGCCACGTGGGCGTCGGGTGGAGAAAGTGACCACCGTTATCGAGGGCACCGGCGATGTGGAAGAACTGGCTGACGGGCACCACTTTCACTTTCCGGCCACCGCTTTTTGGCAGGCACACGCGAAAGCCCCAGATACTTATGCGGAAGTAATCCGTACCTACCTCAAAGACTGCCCACAAGCACCTGGTCGTCAGCCTTTAGGCTGGGACCTCTACGGCGGTGTCGGTGTATTTGTTCCGGCAATTGCGGGCAGCCTTGGCACACCGCAGGAGCCAGCACGGGTGATTTCCGTGGATTATTCACCGGCTGCTACCGCACTGAACCAGGCAGATCTTGAACAGTATGACGTGGATGTGGTCTCTGAGCGCGTTGAAAAAGTCGCTGCGCAGCTACCAGGTCCAACGGCAGTAGTCATGGATCCGCCCCGCACTGGTGCCGGTCTAGATGTGGTTTCTACGGTTGCTTCAGTATCGCCGCAGCGCGTCGTGCATGTCGGCTGTGACCCCGCAACTTTCGCGCGTGATATCGGATATTGGAATGAACACGGATTCCAGGTCGCACACCTGACTTTGGTCAATGCTTTCCCTGGAACACACCACTTTGAGGTCATCGCGCTTTTAGAGCCAGGTGTCGTGGAAGAAAATGAGGACATTGAAGAAGCTGCTGCGCTTTAGGGTGTAGCACAAAGTTGGTCAGACGCAGGATTTGTCGGGTGCGTATTCACGTTTTCTAAAGTGCGCGGGGTACGGTAGATCCTAAAAGATCGCGCCCGTGCGTCTGGCTGAAATACTGCCTCATTTCCAACAATACGGCGCGATGAACGTGATATTTTCACATTCACATTCATATTCAATTAGCCCCGTCGTTAGCAAAGGAATTCTAAACACTCCATGGGAATTCTTAATAAGGTGAAATCACCGCAAGATCTGAAAAAACTCTCCGATGACAAAGTAGAAGAGCTGGCTGCAGAAATTCGCCAGTTTCTTATCGACAAGGTTTCAGTTACGGGCGGGCATTTAGGTCCCAACCTCGGTGTCGTGGAGTTGACCATTGCGCTGCACCGCGTTTTTGATTCTCCGCGGGACCCCATTGTCTTTGATACTTCGCACCAGTCTTATGTACACAAGATCTTGACTGGACGTGCAGACCAATTCGATACCCTGCGTCAAAAAGACGGGCTTTCTGGATACACGGACCGTGGGGAATCAGAACATGACTGGACTGAATCCTCCCATGCTTCCGCGGCTATATCGGTGATCGACGGGTTGAGTAAAGCCTTTTGTATCAAGGGAGAATCGCGCCGAAATGCAGTAGCGGTTGTCGGTGATGGCGCTCTAACCGGCGGCATGTGCTGGGAAGCACTCAATAATATTTCTACGGATAAAGAACGCAATGCCGTAATCGTGGTCAACGATAATGGCCGCAGCTATTCACCAACTATCGGTGGCTTATCGGAAAACCTCAGCCGAATTCGCACACAGCACGGTTATGACGAGCTTATGGAGCACGGCAAGAAGACCCTCAAGTCACTCGGCTGGGTCGGCAATCGGACTTTTGATGCACTGCGTGCGGTCAAAGAAGGCGTGAAGTCTTCTATTCTGCCTACTGAGATGTTCCCTGAACTCGGCATGAAATACATTGGCCCCATCAATGGCCATGATTTGGATGCACTTGATCATGCGCTGAGCTACGCGCGTGATTATGAGGGACCCATCATCGTGCACGTGGTCACTGAAAAAGGCCACGGATTTGCGCCAGCGGTTAATGAACCACAGGACCAAATGCACTCCACTGGTGCAATTGACCCTGTTACTGGTGTGCCTAAAGGCAAGAGCCAACCGGGTTGGACCGCGGTCTTTTCTGAAGAGCTGATTGAGGCTGCGAAAAAGCGCGATGACATCGTAGCAATTACAGCAGCCATGGCAGGACCAACTGGGCTTATTCCATTCGCAGAGCAGTTCCCGAACCGCTTCTTCGACGTGGGCATCGCTGAGCAACATGCGATGGCTTCGGCTTCCGGCCTCGCACTCGGTGGTTTGCACCCAGTGGTTGCAATCTATTCCACCTTCCTCAACCGCGCATTTGATCAGCTGTTGATGGATATTGCTTTGCTGAAACAACCCGTAACCATTGTTTTAGACCGTGCAGGCGTCACCGGCTCTGACGGGGCCAGCCACAACGGCGTATGGGATATGGCGTTGACGACGATTATCCCTGGTATTCATGTTGCTGCTCCGCGTGATGGGCAGCGTCTGCGTGAGCTTTTCCAAGAATCCCTAGAGATTAAATCTGGACCTTCAGTCGTGCGTTTCCCGAAGGGTAATCTGCTGGAGGATATGGATGCAGTCGCAACGACCGAAGATGGCGTCGATATCATCTTTGAGTCTGAGCAGGAGCGTTTTGCTGATGCTGAGGCAAAGAAGGTCTTGGTCATTTCTATCGGCGCGATGGCAGCTCGTTCGCTCGGCGCCGCACAGATTTTGGAAGATAAGGGCATGGCAGTCACAGTGGTTGACCCACGGTGGCTGTGCCCAGTCGCACCGTCCTTGATTGAAATGGCCGATGAGCACGATATTGTCGTGGTTGCAGAAGACGGCATGATGCGCGCAGGCGTGGGCTCGCTATTCGATGAAGCTTTCTCGGCTGCTGAGGTAGATACCCCGCTTCGCCGTGTGGCATTTCCAAGTATTTTCCCGAAGCATGGCTCTCGGGGTGAAGTACTAGAAGAAGTTGGCATGGATGCCGATGGCATTGCGGCTGCTGTGACCGAATGGGTCGACAACCTGCACTAACGCAGCGGCGTTAGAGCAGTCTAGGGGCAAGCACAGGCTGTAGCTGCTGGATTTGCCAGTTGCGCAGCCCTTGCGTTTGCCAAAATTTTCTGAGCTCAAATGTTGTGGAAACAATCTGCGCGTGATCGCCAAAGTGCGGATTAGCACTGTCACCGTGGATAGCCCACACGGTATTGCGCAGCGCTGAGACGCTGACGAGGGAGTCAGACACAACCGCGATCTCCTCGGCTAATTCATCGCGGCGCTCACGCGCCATATTCGTGAGCTCAAGAAGTTCAGGGTTATTATTTTTCAAGAATTGCTTATTAGGAAAGTCGTGGTGATTTTCCGGCAATACCGGCCACGTGCGTGGATCAGAATCCGCAGCGGTTCTAATAATGTGCGCCCAGGCGTTGAGCTCCACCGCGGAACGCCGACGCATCTGGGGAATGCGTCGCAGCTGATTGATAGAACGCGGAATCTGCTTAGCAATATCTGTTAGGGCGGCATTGGAAATGATCTGCCCCGGAGCTACATCAGTTTTTTGTGCTTGGTATTCGCGTTCTTCCCATACGGCTTTGGCCACGGCCAGACTCATCGGATCTGAAAGGCCACGCAGACTTCGTGATTGGTGCCAGTGGCGGGGAGCAGGCGCGGTAATGTCTGCAAATTGTTCGCGGATCACGCGAAATTCTTCTAGTGCCCAACGCGTCTTATGATCTTGTTCGAGTTCATAGGACATTTCATCGGCAAGCTCAAGCAAAGACTCTACATCCAATGCGGCGTAGGCAAGCTGGGCTTTAGATAAAGGGAAGCGAGACCAGTCCGTGGCACCGTATCCCTTGTCGAGAGTGATTCCGAGGAATTCTTCGGTGACAAAGGCTAAATTCGGGTTTTGGATACCGAGCAAACGCCCAGCTACCTCGGTATCAAAAAGGGCGCCTGGATAAAGCCCGAGCCACGCCAAACTGGTGAGGTCTGTTGCAGCTGCGTGCACGACCCACTCCAGCCCATTGATGACCGGCGCCAAACACTCCCGGACTGCTTCACGAACGCCTTCAGGCGCGATGAGGATAATCGGGGTATCAGCCCTGCGAAGCTGGATGAGAAAGGCTCGGTCGTCGTAGCGAAAAGAAGACGCACGCTCAGTGTCGATAGCGATAGGGCCCGAACCTTGCGCAAGGATGCGCGCGGCTTTAGCAATTCCAGCACGCGTGTGAAATACGGTGGGGATCCCACCTTCGGGAATGCTGCGCGCTGAACTCATAGCTTCAAAGAGTAGTCCAAGGTTGAAGCAAACCTGTGCATTTGGCCTGCCTGTTGGCGAACTACTTTGCCAACAGACATCGATGCCGCCGAATTCTAACGCGAAAGTTCAGTAATGCCCTCAGGTGGAAGACCGGCGACATTCGCTAATACGCGGGAGAATGCTTCCACGTGCTTGGTCAGATCAATGCCGCTGGCGGTCCAGGATGCACGCATCTCAATTTGGTGCGCGCGGGGAGGGCCGCCGATTTCTCCGAAACGAACAGATGCCGTTGCTGTAACGGTGCCTCCCAAATTGGTGTGGCTTGCTCCGAGTTCATCCAAAGACTCCGTTAGCCATTCCCACGCCACGTCAGGAAGCATTGGATCTCCGGCGACATCGGAGTCCATGTCCGCTTGGATATAGGCAACAAGGCGCATTGCTCCTTCCCATGCCTCTTCCGCTCCTGGATCGTGGAGGAGGATGAGTCGACCGAATGCATCGCCATCGGTATCGACCGGGACGATATCGTCAGCGCTATGGTTACCCACTTCGAGTCCAACCGCGTGACTAAACGGAGCTAGCTTTTGTGGCGGTCGAATTGTTCCCAAGGTGATCTCTGGACGTAGCTGTGCTGCGTGCATGGATTCAACAGCTTGAGAAAATGCTGGTGGGGTCATCTTTTCTGATTCTCCGGCCGTGTTTTGGGTGCCGTTGCCATCGCCGAAAATCGGCGTGGGGGCGCCAAATGTGTGCTGGGTAGGTGCGTCGGAAATGCTCACGAGTCTCAACCTATAGTTTAAAGTTCGTCATTGCGTTTAGGCGCGCCGTGTCACATTTAGTGCAATTCATCATTATCCAACTTATGATGGATAACGTATCTATTCGTATTGATGAAAGGGCAGGGCAATTCCCATGGCAAAGCTCGATTATAAGGCGCTGAATTCTAAGCAGCAGTACTCACAGCACGCGGTATTTAAGGTACCGGCTGGTGCTCTGGGGACTGAGCGCGCAGACATCATCGCTGAGGCTCAACGGTTTTTTAAGTCCGTTGAAGAAGCGGGCACTGTCATCATCCGCGGCATCTACGATCTCACTGCGATGCGCGACAGCGCAGATTTCATGATCTGGTGGCATGCTGAGGAATTTTCAGACATTCAGAAAGTCTTTGCGGATTTCCGCCGTACCACTGTCCTTGGACAGCTCTCTGAGGTGACCTGGATTGGCAATGCACTGCACCGTCCAGCGGAGTTCAATAAATCCCACTTGCCTTCTTTCATTATGGGTGAAGAGCCAGAGGAGTGGATCGCGGTCTACCCGTTCGTGCGTTCCTATGATTGGTACCTTCTGGAGGAAGAGAAGCGTCGCAAGATTTTGGCAGAGCATGGCATGTCAGCTCGTGAATACGCGGATGTTCGCGCCAACACGGTTCCTGCCTTTGCATTGGGCGACTACGAGTGGGTCCTCGCTTTCGAGGCGCCAAAGCTCGACCGCATCGTTGACCTGATGTATGTCATGCGCTACACCGAAGCCCGTCTCTATGTCCGTGATGAAATTCCTTTCCACACCGGACGTCGTGTTCAGGATGTTTCCGAGCTAATTGAGATTCTGCCGTAATTTCACTTCCATGGCCCCCTCGAGCCAATCGAGGGAATAACTACATACCTGCATAAGTACATAAATGTCGGTGGGGAATTAGTAACCCAGAAGCGGTGGCGCGAGCAAAGTAGAAGACTTGCTCGCGCCACCGCTTTGTGGTCTCCGTAGTTGACTCGTGCCCTGAAATGGACACGAATAAGTTACTTGTCGGAATCTGCGCTTTCGAAACTCATCGAAATTGAGTTAATGCAGTAACGAAGGTCGGTTGGGGTGTCGTATCCTTCGCCGGCGAAAACGTGGCCTAAGTGGGAATTGCAATTCGCGCACAATACTTCTGTGCGAACCATGCCTAAAGAGCGATCTTCGCGCTCAATAATGTTGTCACCCGCGAGTGGGGAGAAAAAGGACGGCCAGCCACAATCGGAGGCGAACTTCTCCGTCGAGCGAAATAGCTCGGCATTGCACGCACGGCAGCGGTAGACACCTTCCGCAGTGGTATTGGTGTATTCACCAATGTGAGGGCGCTCAGTGCCGGCCTGGCGCAAAACCTGGTACTCGTCAGGGTTAAGGCGCTCACGCCACTGTTCATCGGTGAGTGACTTGAAGTCGATATTGTCCTCGGTAGAGGAGGATGGCGATACAAAATTGTTGCTCATAGCCTAAAGTCTACGCCGGATTTTTCACTTGTAAACGCCACCACCCCACGGCGGTTGCAAGGGTTACAACGATGAGTAAAACCCACCCTAAAGTTCCGATGTAGGTGCCCATCCACCTGCCGAAATTGGGCCAAAGTGAGGAAGTCCAGCTATTAGGAATCAAGAATAAAACAGCTGCTAGCCATGCCGGCCACGAGTGAAACACGCTGCGAGACAAAAAGACAGTAAACACCATAGGAAACAGCCACATGGAGTAGTACTGCTGGCCTAGCGATGACAATGTGAAAACCCCGACCAACAAGAGCCCACTCGAGGTCAAAGACCATAGCAAGATATCGGTTACGCGCCATCTCAGGAGCACCAGCATGCCGATAGCTACGGCGGCGGCAACAAGAAGCCACACAGGCAAATAAAGGGCATTAGAGATATCGAAATATGCCTGCCATCCTGCAAGGGAGGAGTTTGCATAGTCACGTGTTTGACCGAGGTAGGGGACAAGCTTGGTGAGGTAGTCAGAAGCTCCCGGGATAAGTGGCCACGCGATGACGTTGAGTACGACAGGAACAGCGATACCGCCGGTGATGGTGCGCCAATCCAGCCGCATAAGCGGAAGGAATAATAACGGCGCGAACTGCGGCTTAATAACAATCGCTAGCCCAATCGCAATTCCAGCGATATATCGAAGCGCGTGTGGGCTGAGACTTCGGCCCCTGCTGGCCTCCGTGTTTACGACAGGGCTAAAAGAGCGCACGAAGCAGAAAAGGAAGAGGGAAAGCAGCAGCAATAAGATGCCATTGATATTCGAGAAAGTCAGCGTGTTGATGACTGATTCCGTCGAAAAGCCAATGGCGATTGCAACCGGCCATACTGGCCCACGCAATGACTGACCCACCAACCGGGTAAGCAGTGCGAGAGCAAGAATAATGGCCAAGCTATTGACGATGATGAAGGCGTAGCGAACCGCGTCGAAGTTATCCACCAGCCCCATCGGCAGCAGCAATAAAGTAGCGCCTGGGTTATATAAATAGAGCGGATCAACGTGGTGGTACGCCTGGTCATAGACGGGCAAACCCGTTAGTGCCCGTGAAAGTGCGTTATAAACGGTCGTAAAATCATCCGTGGCGGTGCCATTGAATGCCGTGATAACAGTACGGTGCAGCGCTAAGACTACGGCCAGTGGCCACGCTGCTGCAGTAAGAATCTGGAAAATGCGCGAGGTGCCAGATGGGGCCTGCACATTTTCGGGTTGCTTCACTGAACCCTCCGCCATGGATGTTAGTGGCGTAGAGGCAGAGCCCCAGGAATTAAAACGATTCTCAAATGCAGCTGTCACATCGGCCGATATTACGGGTTACTGGGCACTGCATAACGTAGAAACACCGTTGAATCGCTATCTACCACTACCTGCTCCAAGCTGAGCTGGAGGTTGCTGTTGTGTGAAATACCAATGCTGGAGGCAGCTTTAGCGGAAACGAGGTTCTTTTCCACATCCGTAGTTAGCGTTGGATCGAGCGTGAGATACAGCTGATCGAGCATCTTGTCGGCAATGAACAGTCCAAAAATGCCTGGGCCGCCTTCACATACGATCCGATTAAGACCGCGTGCACTTAAGGCCTGCACGATTTCGGTGGCGGTGCCGTTACCGCTGTTGACCAATTCGACGCCGGCGCGTTGTAGCGCTTCGCGCTTGTCAGCGAGCTCTGGGTCAGCAAGCGCTTGATCGCTTGCGACAACCAGCGGTGGGGTAATGGCTTCTTGGACGAACTTAGAGGCGACGTCCACATTGAAAGAGTTGGTGATCACCGCAATCGGGGCAGGATTGGGACGGTCCTTTGAAGGCTGAGCTCCGCCGTAATCTTCTGCGAGCACAGTGCGGCTGCCGACAACGATGACATCGGCGCGCTCTCGAAGTCCCAGCAGCACAGCGGTGTCGAGCTCATTGCCTAGTTCGCTGCTACTGCCATGCAGGCTGGCGGAACCTGACAAGGTAGAGATTTCAACAAAGCGCACGTGCGGATGCGAAGCGTCGGGATCGGGGCCAATTACGTCTTCGACCTTCGGGGTGGAGGTAGGAAGGGAGATAAACGATGAGTCAGTCATAAGCCCAACCTAGTCTCATCGTGGCCACCACGCCCTCACCTCGAGTCATTTCGTGGTTGGCAGGAATTACACGGCCGTAATTTAAGTGGCGGATTTTTCACGATTCGAGGGTGGCTAAAGCGCGATTGAGCGGGGGATTTGGAAACTGGAGCCGCAAAGGATAAAGTTTCATATCGCAAGCCACCGCGAGCGTTTTAATCTGAGCTCGTCTCAGAATGAAGTTTCAAGCGGTTAAAGCATTGCGGATGTAGCGCAGTTGGTAGCGCATCACCTTGCCAAGGTGAGGGTCGCGAGTTCGAGTCTCGTCATCCGCTCAAAGTTTCACTACCATGGAACTTTCGTTAGCGCGATTAGCTCAGCGGTAGAGCACTACCTCGACACGGTAGGGGTCACTGGTT